>Ga0335081_10000048_pt1 | contig 229391 bp, 207 predicted proteins | sample Lox_Sample_35_FD_206713 | JGI IMG/M metagenome (GOLD analysis project Ga0335081, IMG submission 206713) | Soil microbial communities from Loxahatchee National Wildlife Refuge, Florida, United States - Lox_Sample_3.5 | ecosystem: Environmental > Terrestrial > Soil > Wetlands | place: USA...
AACGCATGCTCGGTCCTTTCTGAGTCTCGACAACCAGAAAGAACCGATTTGCACCGGTTCGGCCGAGCATGCACCGCGACATAGTGAATCATTCCCCGGACAGCCCTGCGCGAAAGCGGGGACCCAGTGCAAGAAAACCATGACTCTGCGCTTGTAGCCCTGGATTCCGTCTCTCGTGGGAATGAGCGGCTCAAAACCACACTCTATTCCCCCGGCAGCAGACGAATCGCGGCAGGATCGACCGTAAGGCCGACGCGGTCGCCGGGCTTGACGGCGATGGTGTTCGGCGCGTCGACCATGATCGGCCTGGCGGCGGCGCCGGCGATGGTCAGCCGCTGGCGGTCGCCGATGAAACTCACTGCGTCGACGCGGCCGCACCAGCCGGCGCTCTTAGGCTCGATGATGCCGATCGTTTCCGGCCGGATCATCGCGAACACCGGGCCGGAGGCGGCGCCGTTGGCGATCGGCAAGTTGCCGCCGGGCAATATGAGCGTGCCGCCGCCGCATTCCGCTTCGACGATATTGGCGGCGCCGATGAACTCGGCGACGAAGCGGCCGGTCGGCGCGAAATAAATCTCGCGCGGTGAGCCGAACTGCGCGATCGAGCCCTGGCGCATCACCACGATGCGGTCGCCCAGCGCCATCGCCTCCGCCTGATCGTGCGTGACATAGACGGCGGTGATGCCGAGCGTGCGCAGCAGCCGGTTGAGCTCGCCGCGCAGGCGTTCGCGCAATGCGGCGTCGAGCGCGGTCAACGGCTCGTCGAGCAGCAGCACGCTCGGGCGCACCGCCACCGCGCGCGCGAGCGCGACGCGCTGACGCTGACCGCCGGAAAGCTGGTCGATGCGGCGGCTCTCCAGCCCCTCGATGCCGGTGAGCGCCACCAATTCGGCGACGCGCGCCTTGCGTTCGCTCGCGCCGATGCCGCGAATTTTCAGGCCGTAGCCGATATTGTCGGCGACGTTCATGTTGGGAAACAGCGCGTAGGACTGGAACACCATGCCGACATTGCGCTGCTCGATCGGCACCGGTGTCACATCGCGCTCGTTGAAGAGGACGCGCCCGCCCTGCTCCGGCTGCTCGAGCCCGGCGATGATGCGCAGCAGGGTGGTCTTGCCGCAGCCGGAGGGCCCGAGCAGCACGACGGTTTCGCCGCGCGCGATGTCGAGGCTCACCGGCTCGAGCGCGCGCGTGCCGTCGGGAAAGGTCTTGGCGCAATTTTCGATGCGGACGGCGACGCCGTGATTCATCGGCGAACCCGCGTTCGCCCGCCGCGGTCGGAGAAAATCTGCATCGCCACCAGGAGCGGAATGATCATCACGAAAAACACCAGCGTATAGGCGGAAGCAACTTCCAGCCGCATCGAGGCATAGCTGTCGGCCAAGCCCACCGGCAAGGTCTTGGTGAGCGGAGTGTGCAGCATCCAGGTCAGGTTGAATTCGCCGAGCGAGAGCGTGACCACCATCAGCGAGCCGGCGAGGATGCCGGGCCTGGCGTTGGGCACGATCACGTCGCGGAAGCGCCGCCAGGGCGAGGCGCCCAGCGAGGAGGCGCTTTCGTCCAACGTCTTGACGTCGATTGCGGCGAACACGGCGATCACCGAGCGCACCATGAAGGGCAAGGTGAAAACCACGTGCCCGGTCAGGATGAACAGCCAGGAGCGGCGAAAGTCGCTGAAGCTGCTGTAAGTGAGCAGCAGCCCTAAGGCGATGGCCAGGCCGGGAACGGCAAGCGGCAGCGTGATGATCTCTTCCACCATGCGCGCCAGCCGCCCGCCGCGCCGGTGCAGCGCATAAGCCGCCGGGATGCCGACGATCAATGTCACGATCAGCGTCGCCAGCGCAATGACGAGCGAGCGCACGATGGTGTCAGCGTAAAGCTGCCAGACCTCGCCGACCCATTCGAGCGTCAGCCCCGAGCGGATGCCGCGGAAATAATTGGCGGTGACTCCGGCCATCATCGACAGTACCGCCGGCACGATCAGGAAGGCGGCGACCAGCAGCGAGAAGAGAAGTTGCGCGGCGAAGCGGAGGCGACTTGTGGAGAGGCTCTTGCGAATCATGCGCGCAATTCTCCGTTCGTTCCCGCGCAAGCGGGACTCCAGATTCGCAAGCGCAAGCTCCGTAGATCGAGCACCGGGTCCCCGTTTTCGCGGGAACAAACGGAAAATATCGGATCACGCTGGATCGGCATCGGCGCTATCCCGCGGCCGCGACGGTCGTGCCGGCAAACTGGCGCGCGAGCGCAAGCGCCGCCCACGCCACCAGGCCCAAGCCGACCGATAGCGCCGCCGCCATGGCGATGTTCGCCGACAGCGTGAACTCGGTGTAGATCAGCATCGGCAGCACGTCGATGTCGGTCGCCAGCGTGAAGGCGGTGCCAAAGGCGCCCATCGCGGTGGCAAAGGCAATCGCGCCGGAGGCAAGGAAGGCCGGACCCAGCGCCGGCAGGATGACATCGCGATGCACCGCCCAGGGTCCGGCGCCGAGCGCGCGCGCGGCTTCCTCCAGCGAGGGATCGAGCTTCTCCACCGCCGCCATGATGGTGAGGATCACGCGCGGGATGGAAAAATAGAGATAACCGAGAAACAGGCCCTGGATCGAATAGGCGAGCACGATCTTCTGGCCGACGAGATGTTGCGTGATGTCGCCGATCAGGCCCTGCCGGCCAGCGAGCAGGATGATCATGAAGCCGACCACGACGCCGGGAAAGGCGAGCGGAAACGTGAGCAGTGCCACCAAGAGCGCGCGGCCGGGAAAGCGGTGACGCTGCAGGAACAGGCCGGCAATGGTTGCGATGATCAGCGTCGCGGCGGTGACCGCGGCCGCGAGCACGACCGTGTTGATCAGCGTCGTGCGATAGCGCGCATCGGTGAGGATCGCGGCATAGGCGCTGAGCCCAAGCTTGCCGGTGCCGCCGACCACGATCAATTGCGCCATCGGCAAGAGAAAGAAGGCGATCACCACGATCGCCAGCGGCAAGAGGCAAAGGCGGAGGAAGAGCTTCAGAGGCATGCTCGGACAATCAGCTCGTCATTCCGGGGCGCCGCCATAAGCGCGTTTACGCGCGTCTTCGACGCGCTATGGCGGCGAGCCCGGAATCCATACGCCGCAGCACAGGGATTATGGATTCCGGGTCCGCGCCTTCGGCGCGTCCCGGAATGACAGAGAGAAACGGATCGGCCGTCTTCCGCCTCATAGGGACCAGCGCCCCGGCCTAACCGGAGCACATCATGCCTCACCGCACCTCGGCGAGGTAGCGGTCGGTGAAGCCTTTCTGCACCGATTCCATCTTGGCCCAGTCGACGCTCTTGGCGCGGGCATAGTCGCTATCGGGCAGGAACTTGCTCTTGATCTCCGCCGGCAGCGGGATCGGCCGCGCGGGGCGCAAATAGGCATGCGTCCACATCGCCTGGCCTTTGTCGGACAACAGATAATCGAGCACTTTCTCCGCCTTCGCCTTGTCGGGCGCGCCCTTCACCAGGCTCACCACATAGGGGAACACCACCGAGCCTTCGCAGGGAATGACGAACTCGAAATTGCCCTTCTCGGTGTATTTGGCGCGATAGGCATTGAAGTCGTAGTCGAACAGAATCGGGATTTCTCCCGAAACGACGCGCGCGTAGGAGGTCTGCTTCGGCACGATGGGCTCGTTCTTGTGCAGCTCCCTGAAGAAATTTACCGCCGGCGAAAAATCGTTCTCATTACCGCCGAGCGCGATGTTGACCGCGACCGCGCCGACATAGCCGACCGCCGCCGAGGAGGGATCGAGATAGCCGACCATGCCCTTGTAGTCGGGCTTGAGCAGGTCCTTCCAGCAGGCCGGCACCGGCTTGCCGCCGAGCGCATCCTTGTTGACGAACAGGCCGAGCGTGCCGGAGTGAATGGTGGTCCAGTAGCCGTCGGGGTCTTTGAGGCCCGCCGGCACCTCGTCCCAGCCTTTCGGCTTGTACGGTTGGATGACGTCGAGCCCTTTCGCCTTCATGCCGAAATTGACGCCATAGTAGACGACGTCGGCGACCGGATTGCTCTTTTCGGCGATGAGTTGCGACAGGGCCTGACCCGAATTCTTGTTGTCGAATGGAATGTCGTAACCGAGGTCGGCCTTGATCGCCTTGAGCATCGAGGCGAAGTCGGCCCACTGCGGCGGGCAGTTGTAGCAGATGACATCGGCAGCCTGGGCTGGCGCGTGGACGCTCAGTGTGACCAGCGCGGCAAAGGCCAGAATCAGCAGTTTTTTGTGCATCTTGTGTCTCCCCGAACTTCCTTGTTGCCGTGGCGAAAAAAAAAGACGCACGACTGTATTGCAGTCAGATGACAGGCGCGCCGCCGGCGGTTTTGCCTCCCCTTGCGCGCATTGGCGCGCCGGGAGGTGCCAGCTTGCTATGAGCCGGGCCGGCGAGCAATGCCGGTGCTGCATCGCCTCGCCGCGCTTGCCCGCCTAGTCCCGCATCGCCCGCCGCGATACATCTCGCGGCCATGGCCGAATCCACCGCACCTGGTCCGAGCGCGCCGGCCGCCGTCGTCGCGCAAAATCCGTCGCTGACGGAACTCTTCCGCGCTTTCGTGGCGGTGTCGCTCTCCGGTTTCGGCGGCGCTCTGCCCTGGGCGCGCCGTATGATCGTCGACAAGCGCTGCTGGATGACGGCCGAGGAGTTCAATGAGGCGTTCTCGCTCTCGCAATTCCTGCCCGGGCCGAACGTGATCAATTTCTCCATCATCTTTGGCTCGCGTTTCGGCGGCGGAGTGGGAGCGGCGGTGGCGCTGGCCGGCCTGCTCGGGCCGCCGCTTGTCATTATCACCGTGCTGGCCGCTCTCTATGCCCGCTTTGGCGACATCGCGACGCTCGGCCGTATTCTCGCCGGCATCGCCTCGGCCGCCTCCGGACTGCTCATCGCCATCGTCGCCAAGATGGCGGCGCCGATATTCCGCAAGCGCTGGGACTTCGGCCCGCCCGTGGCGATCCTCGCCTTCATCGGCGTCGCGCTGCTGCAGTGGCCGCTGCCTCTGGTGTTCGCGGTGCTGGCGCCGGTGAGCGTCGCGCTCGCTTGGTTTCGGGTGAAGCGATGAACCAGAATCCGCTGCTCGCGCTCGCCGGCTATTTCGCGCTGCTGTCGCTGTTCGCGGTCGGCGGGGCCAATGCGGCAATCCCTGAGATGCATCGCATCGCCGTCGAGGCGATGCACTGGATGAACGACCGCCAATTCGCCGACAGCTACGCCATCGCCCAGGTGTCGCCGGGACCGAACGTGATCATCGTGACGCTGATCGGCTATCACGTGGCGGGCTTGGCGGGCGCTGGCGTCGCGACGGCGGCTATGTGCGGGCCGACCTGCGTGCTCGCCTTTATCGTCGCCCGTACCTGGGATCGCTTCAAGGAGGCGCGCTGGCGCCTCGCCATCCAGGCCGGGCTGGTGCCGCTGTCGCTCGGATTGATCGGGGCGAGCGCCTTCGTTCTGGCGCGCGCCGCCGATCACAATGTCTATGCCGGCTTGGTGACGGCGGCGACCGCTGCCGTCGCGTTCGCGACGCGGCTCAATCCGCTGTTCATGTTCGCGATCGCCGGCGCGCTCGGCTTGAGCGGGTGGCTGTAGCGCAATCTCTAACCGACGATGCCGTCGATGATCAGCGCTACGCCGATAGCGAAAGCGGAGACGATGGCGATTGGGATCAGCGAATCGAGCAGCGGCTTTTTTGCAAGCGGATGAGGCTGGCCATCGTGAGGCATCATGTACCACAGACCGGCACCACCGGCCCCGCTGACGACAAGTCCGGAAATGATGGCGTACATGGCAAAACCCTCGGCCCGCAGGCGACGGACCGAGTTTTTCTAGATGCGGAAGCGTAGGGCCGACGTAACGTTTCGGCCCGCTGCCGTAAAAACTGCATAAATGCCGGGACGGCCGCCCAGCCGTTCGAACGCCGGCGCAGGTCGGCAACGGTCAGTTGCCGATGATGATGACCCAGGCAAGCGCAATCACAATGATCGCGACCAACGCGGACGGAATCACCCAATCGAGAATCGGCGCCTTGATGAGCCGCTGAACCCGTTCGTTGCGCAGAACGGCCGACTTCCCGCGCGCGGCGCCGGCGGCGAGCGCGCCGGAGACGGTGGAGATCATGCGAAAAAACCCTCGCCCCACGATTGCGGAGCGAGGGTTCTAATCTTGCCGGCGCGGAGCGGATGTAAAGTTTGCGGCCGGGCCCGTAAAAAGCGGATAATTCAGCCGGCTGCCGCGCCGGAGATCGACAGGAAGCCGGCGATCAGCAGGGCCGAGAGCACGCAGAAGGCGGTGATGTTCACATCCCAACGCTTGGCGACGATCGGCAGCGGCGCGGCGAACGGCAAATAGCCATTATTGTCGTAAGCGGCGCCGCCATAGATCGGCATGGTGAACACCGCCACGAAAAACGCCACATAGACGATCGCGCCCATGGCCGCGACGAGATAGAGCCGCTCGGTGGCGTAAGGGCCGGGCCACCAGAGCAAGGCCAACGCCATGAGGCCGAAGCCGACATAGCTCGAGATCTGCCAGACGACGTGGAAACGCGCATGCGGCGTCCATTGCGGATTGGTTGCGTGCGTCTTGTTGAAATCGGCGAGCACGGTGATGAAGCCGTAGCCGATGGTCACCAGGGTCAGCAGGATGCGGGCGAGAAGATTCCAATCGAAAGCGATGCTCATGGTATTCCCCCTCTCCGGACTGCGGATGCTATCAGGTCTTTGCGTGTAATGCGCCGGCGACCACCTCTCCGACCGAGCGGCTGACCGGTCCGGCCAGATGCGGGCGAACATTCTCGGCGAACCAGGGTGCCGCGACGTTGCGCGAAATCTCGTCGAGCGCAGCGCGAGTGGCGAACAGCACCAGCACGATTGCCTCGTTGTCGTCGGTGCGGATCAGGCTGAGCCCTCGAAAATCGGGATGGCTGATGCCGGCGTTGAACGCACCGACCTTGCCGGCGAGCGCGGTCCAGTCGGTGTCCGGCTTGATCGGCAGATGATTGATGACGGCGTGCATACTCTTTTTCCCGGATTACTCGGCGGCAATGTTTTGCGAGGTACGGTCGAGCGCCTTGTGCAGCAGGGCGATGAACTGGCTGAGCTCGGCCTTGCTGAAATGGGGAAACTGCTCGCGGTTCACCTTGAGCAATGGAACGTGCGTCTGCTCGACCAGGTCGCAGCCTTTGTCGGTCAAGGTGGCAAGCACGGTGCGCTGGTCGTCCTTGGGGCGGTGGCGCGCGATCAGGCCAGCCGCCTCCAGGCGGTCGAGCAGCCGGGTGACGTCGGGCATGCGCCGCATCAGCCGCGCCTCGATGGCGCCGCGCGAGATGCCTTTGCGTTCCGGGTCGCGCACATAAAGGATGCGCAGCACGTTGAACTGGCGGGCCGTGATGCCCCAGGCGCGGAAGAATTCGTCGATTTCGGTATTCAGAGTGTCGCCCAGCCGGACGGTGAGGACGGCGGCGTCGCTTTGCGGCGTTGAGCCGTCATCGAGCGCGGTTTGCGGGCGTTTTTTCATGGCGGCGAGGATGGCACGGCAAAAGCGTGTTGTCAACAAATATTGTTGTCAACAAGCATTGCCGTAATAATTAGCGGTTCGGCGGCGGCATGGGCGATCTTGGAGCTTCACGCTGAACGGCCCTGTACCGGCGTCAACGGCGGGCGCCGGGTCGGCTAATGACGCGGCTTCCCCCCCTGCTCGAGCTGATCGGCAATATGGCCAAAGACCATATGACGGAACTTCTTTATCGTCTGCGGCGGCCCGCTTATTGTTAAAGGTTCGAATCGCAGCGAAATCAAACAAGCGATGCGGCAATATCTCGATCTGATGCAACGGATTCTGCGTGAGGGTGTGGAAAAGCGCGACCGCACCGGCACCGGGACCCTGTCGGTCTTCGGGCATCAGATGCGCTTTGATCTCGCCGACGGCTTCCCGCTCACCACCACCAAGAAGCTGCACCTGAAATCGATCGTGCACGAATTGCTCTGGTTCCTGGCCGGCGACACCAACATCAAATATCTGCAAGAGCACGGCGTGCGCATCTGGGACGAATGGGCGGACGAGCGCGGCGACCTTGGCCCGGTCTACGGCCAGCAATGGCGCTCCTGGCCGACGCAGGATGGCCGAACCATCGACCAGATCAGTCACGTCATCGACATGATCAAGCGCAACCCGGATTCGCGCCGGCTGATCGTCACCGCCTGGAATCCGGCCGACGTCGATAAGATGGCGCTGCCGCCCTGCCATTGCCTGTTCCAATTCTATGTCGCGGAAGGCCGGCTGTCGTGCCAGCTTTATCAGCGCTCGGCCGATGTGTTCCTCGGCGTGCCGTTCAACATCGCGTCCTATGCGCTGTTGACGCTGGTGGTGGCGCAGGTGACCGGCTACCGGCCGGGCGAGTTCATCCACACCTTCGGCGATGCGCACCTCTATTTGAATCACCTGGAGCAGGCGCGCCTCCAGCTCACCCGCACGCCGCGCGCGCTGCCGGTGATGCGGCTCAATTCGGCGGTGAACGACATCTTCGCCTTCCGCTATGGGGATTTCATCGTCGAAGGCTACGATGCCTATCCGCACATCAAGGCGGAGGTGGCGGTGTGAGATGCCATATGATCGTGAAACGCTGCGTCGGATCGCCAGAACTCGCCTCGTCGAAGCGAGATGCCTACGCGACGCGGATGAACCGTCCGGAGCATATTATCTGGCGGGATACGCCGTTGAATGCGCTCTCAAGGCACGTATCGCCGGTGAATTCCGGGAGAACGAAATTCCCGAGAGAAAATTTCTCAACGACATCTACACACATGACCTGACGACGCTCGTAGATCTTGCCGGGCTTAAATCGGAACTCGAAACCGCGATGCAGGCCGACGTCGGACTTCAGCAAAAATGGGCCGTCATAAGGAAGTGGTCCGAACAGGCGCGCTACAGGATTTGGACCAAAGGCGAGGCTTCGGCTATGATCGTCGCGGTCGGCGGAGATATCAACGAGGAAGGCTTGTTCCAATGGCTGACCGGTCGCTGGTAGGACAGAAACTTGATTTATCATTTCGGTTGGCCGCTCATATATCCGAAGCTGGCGGGCCCATACTGGCCGCCTATTGGGAATGGCATGATGAGCCGGGGCGGTGGGAATTGGTCCTTGTCCCAAAGAGCGCGTCTGAAGAGCGCAAGCTGATCGATGCGGTCGTGGAAGAGTTGAGACAACCGGCTTATCGTCCGGTATTTTCAATATTGGACGTTCGGGTCAGCGACCGCGAGATCAAGCGGGCGCAGGCGCTCGGCGCCTATGTCCGTACCCCGGATGATATCGGACGCCGGTTCGACACGACCTTCACGGGGGGCGAGTATTTCGAGAGCGTCATAATCGTCTATCTGGCGCCTGAGCTTCAGCGAGAGCATTCCGTTGCATAGAGGAACCCCGTCGCGCCAACTCTTTCGATATCGCGGCTCGGTGTGAGCCTCGCGATCCGTAGCGCGCGCGCTGAGGACAGCGCGCTGGTGTTCGCTTTGGTGCGCGAGCTCGCCGAATACGAAAATCTCACCGCGCAAATGGACGCCACAGCCGAGCAGATTGCCGCCGCCCTGTTCTCGCCTGAGCCGCGGCTGTTCTGCGACCTCGCCGAGTGGGACGGCGAGCCGGCGGGCTTTGCCGTATGGTTCCTGAATTTTTCCACTTTCCGCGGCCGGCACGGCATTTATCTCGAAGATATTTTCGTGCGGCCGGCCTACCGGCGACGCGGCATCGGCAAGGCGTTGCTCAAGCGCCTGGCGCAGCGCTGCGTGGAAGAGGGCTACGCGCGCTTCGAATGGGCGGTGCTCGACTGGAATACGCCGGCGATCGAGTTCTACCGCTCGCTCGGCGCCGAGCTGCTCGACGAATGGCGCATCTGCCGGCTGAGCGGGGCGGCGCTGGCGGTGTTTGCACGTGCAGGCGGCGAGGGGGCGGCGCCATGAAGATCGTGCTGGTCGCCGCCATCGGCGAGAACAACGTGATCGGCCGCGACGGCCGATTGCCGTGGCGACTAAAATCCGACCTCAAGCATTTCCGTGGCGTCACCATCGGCAAGCCGGTGGTAATGGGGCGCAAGACCTATGAGTCGATCGGCAAGCCGCTGCCGCAGCGCACGAACATTGTACTCAGCCGCGATCCCGGCCTGCGTTCCTCCGATGTCGTGTTGGCAAGAAGTCTCGACGAAGCACTCCGTCTCGCGCGCGAGGACGCACGCCGGCGCGGCGTCGACGAGATCATGGTGATCGGCGGCGCCGACGTTTTTGCCGACACGATGGCTTTGGCCGACCGGCTCGAAATCACCTGGGTGCATGCAAGCCCCGAAGGCAGTACGCGCTTCCCGCCGATCGATGCTGCGGTCTGGCGCGAGCTCTCACGCACGGAACATGCGGCGGGGCCGGGCGATGACGCCGCCTTCGCGGTCGCGACTTATGTGAGACGCTAGGCTCTCCGCTCGGCTTTCCGCGGCAAGATGCCCAGTGGGCGTTCATGTCTCTGCAATCAAGCAGTCATGAACCTGCAAAAAAACTCCCGCCAAATGGCTACTGCCAAGAAGCTCCAGCCCGAGGTCGTCATCATGAAAATGTTTTTCAAAACCACCACAGCTTTGGTAGCCGCCGTCAGCCTGCTGCAGCCCGCGCTCATCGTCGGTGCTGCCGCACAGTCGCTTCCGCTCGTGACCACGCAGCCCTTCCCGGGGCTGGATATCAAGCGATATTTCATCGATGAACACGACTACCGATGGCGCGGCCAAGATCGCGTCCAAGATCTTGTGAAGCTGCTGCGCCAGAAAGTTAAATTCGTCTTCGTGATCTTCAACGAAAATCACTCTTTCGACAATGAATACGGCACTTTGCCCGGGGTGAACGGCATCTATTCAGACGGTCAGCATCCTCGCTCCGCGGCTCACACCCCTGGCTTCACCCAGACCTACCAGGACGTCAACGGCCATACCGTTACCGTGCAGCCGTTCCTGCTCGGGCCGCAGCAAAACGCGACCTTCCGCGACAGCGTCGACCATTCGCATACCGGGCTCGCCAAGAAGATCGACGTCGTGAATGGCGTGGCCAAGATGGATAAGTTCTCGGACGACGAATATCACAAATATGCCCAAGCGGGAAACAATGCGAGCCAGGCGAAAGGCACTCAATTCGCGCGCCTGGTGATGTCGCATATCGACTGCGACACCATTCCGCTGTTCTGGCAATACGCCAGCCGCTTCACCATCTTCGACAACATCTTCGCCACCGAGGACACGCCCTCCACGCCGAACGCCATCGCCATGATCGCCGGCCAGTCCGGCGAGACGCAGTGGGTCAAGCACCCGAGCACGGATCCAGCCAATCCGACAGCGACCGGCACGACTGCCTCATACAGCGGTACCGTTGCGAGCTACGGCGGCAACGGCTTTCCCATTGTCGGCAATGTCACGAGCACGAACTATTCGGGCACCGGCACGACGCAAGGGCCGCCGATCGTCAACGATCCGCAGCCCTGGTGGGGCTCGGTATTCGACTCGACGGCGAGCGCGCGCCAGCCCAATGCGCCGAAGGAGTTCTTCGGCCCGACCAATATCGCATCGAACCTGACCTTCGCGTCGGTGCCGCTCACCCTAATGGGCAATTGGGTCAAGTGGTATACCAACCAGGATGCAAATCCATCGTTCGACCTTGCCGATATCAGCCAGGATATCCCTTTCATCGACAAGCAGCATATACCGGCGGTTTCCTGGCGCTGGTATCAGAACGGCTACGATCACGAGCCTAACGACAGCGTATTTCCGCTGCCGCACACGAACTACGTCAGCCATCACAACGGCGCGCAGTATTTCGGCTATCTCGCCAACAATCCGGCAGTGCGCGCGAGCTTCCGCGGCGAAGGCGATTTCTTCGAGGACATCGCCCACAACCGACTGCTACAAGGCGGCGTATTTTACATCCGCGGCGGCTACTACAATCTCAGATATCCGCATGACACGCCTCCGATCCAGAACCCGAACTTCCCTCCGGGCACCGCTTCCAATAGCCCTCCCGGCCTGACGGCGACCGACATCAGCACGATCAATTACGACAAGTCGGGCGACGACGATCATCCGGGTTATACCGACGGTCAGCTCAGCGAGGCCATGGCGGCGCGCGTCGTAAACGCGGTCGCCCGCAATCCCTACATCTGGGAACATAGCGCCATCATCATCACCTACGACGAGTCGGACGGCTTCTGGGATCACGTGCCGCCGCGCATTTTAAGCTATGGGCCGGACGGTCTGCCGCTCGCCCGCGGCGTGCGCATCCCGCTGCTGCTGATCTCGCCCTATGCCCGTGTGCACGCGGTCTCGCATGCCGAAGGCGACCACAACGCCGTCATTGAGACGATCAATGATATCTTCGAGCGTCCCGCCCTGTCGCAACTGCCCGACGAAGCTCAAGCGCTCGCCGCCGGCAATTCGCCGCACTTCAACCAGTTCGGCCCGCCCGGTTTCAAGCAGAAATATCTCGGCCCGCGCGACACCAATTCGCCGATCACCGATAGCCTGCTGTCGGGCTTCGATCCGGCGCGCCTGCGCGGCGAGTTGCCGCCCTTGCCGGCCTCCTACGCCATCATTCCCGATCAGATCGTCAACACCTTCCCGCATTACGGCGGTCATGGATGCCAAGCGATCGGGATCGTTCCGGAGGACAAGCGCCAGCACATCATCAATCACATCCCGGCGAACTTCAATTCGCTGCCCTCGACCTTGTCGCAATACAACTAGCCGCGTCACGTCCTGAGTTCGGTGGCCCATCCTGCGCTTTGGGACGGGCCACTGCACGTTCAGGACACGCATCCCAGGATTTAAAAAATCATCGAAGAAATCATCGAAGAGAGGACTCAGCCGTGCCCTGCATTCGCGCTCTCGCCGTCGCGCTCCTTGTTGCCCTGCAGGTTTCCGCCGCTCACGCTGGCAGCGTGCTCGACCGGATCAGGGCCCAGGGTGTCATTCGTTGCGGCGGCGAGCCGCGTCCCGGTCTGGTCAGCGTCAGGCCCGATGGCCGCGCCATGGGGCTGTTTCTCGATATTTGTCGCGCCATCGGCGCCGCGGTGCTCGGCCCCGAGGGACGGCTCGAGTTTCATCAATACGACTCGTCGAAAGCTTACGACGCCGTGCGCAACGGCAGCGACGATGTCTATTTCCTCAGCGGCGCCGAAATTCTTGAGGAGGATCTTGCCGGCAAAGTGTTGCCCGGACCTGCGGTGTTTTACGAGACCACGGCGGTCATGGTGGCCGACAATTCACCTGTCCGTCAGCTTGCTGATCTCGCCGGCAAGCCCATCTGCTTCTCGCTCGGCAGCAATGCCGAACGCCATCTCGACGCGTGGTTTGCGGCTCATCACCTCGACTTTAACCACATGGGCTATCAGGAAGACGTCGAGCTTTACGATACTTACAATGTGCAAGTGTGCCGCGGGCTCGCCGGCGAGGTCACGACGCTGGCCGAAGTGCGGCTTGACGGCGGCGTGAACCATCTGCACAGCCGCATTCTGCCGGAGCCGCTGGCGGCGTTTCCCATCGTCGCAGCAACGGGGACGCAAGATGCCGAGTGGTCGGCCATCGTCGCCTGGGTTGTGCAAACCTTGGTGCGTGCTGAGATCCCGGCCGTCAAATGGGCTTCCAGCGGCCTCGACTCGCTGCGCATACCGGCCGCCGAATTGCAGTTGGAGAAGGATTGGCAGCAGCGCGTCGTCAAGGCGGTCGGAAGCTACGATGACATCTATCGCCACAATCTTGGCGACGGATCGCCTTACAAGCTGCCGCGCGGATTAAATGCGCTGCGCGAGGACGGCGGATTATTCATCGCGCCGTATTTGGATTAGGTCGACCGACCGAACGACTTCCGCCGACAACCACCGTCGCTATATGGCAGTGACTGCGAAGATTGCACCGGTGTAAATCAGGCTGAGGCCAATCGCCACGCTTGACCCAATTTCAGCCACAATACTGGCAGCGATGGGAGGCTCGGGCAGCGAACGGTCGGCGTGCGTGACGGGTCTCTGATCTTTTCGCATTTCCCCGCACGTCGACTATTGGCGCCCTGAACGCGGCACGACAGCGCGTTGTAACGGGGACAATCGTCCCCTATAACCCCTCGCAACAAAGGCTGGCCGGCGAAATCTGCGCCGGCGCCGGGAGATTAATTCAAATGCCATGGACCAATCAGGGCGGCGGCGGTGGCGGGCCGTGGGGCTCGGGCGGCAAGGGCCCCTGGAGTTCCGGACCGCAGTCGTCGGGACCCACGCCGCCGGACCTGGAGGAAATCCTCCGCCGCGGCCAGGATAAATTGCGCCGCTTCCTGCCGGGCGGCAATCTCGGCGGCAAGGGTTTCGCGCTTTTGGCGCTGGCGGCGGTGGCGCTGTGGGGATTTTCCGGTTTCTTCCGGGTCGAGCCGGACGAGCTCGGCGTCGTGCTGCGCTTCGGCAAAGTTGTGCGCGAGGTGCAGCCGGGGTTGAATTACCATCTGCCTTATCCGATCGAGACCGCGCTTACGCCGAAGGCGTTGCGCATCAACAAAATCGACATCGGCATGCGCGAGGTGGAGAGCAGCCGCGGCGGCACCGCCACGCGCGAGGTGCCGGAGGAAAGCCTGATGCTCACCGGCGACGAGAACATCGTCGACGTCGATTTCGCGGTGCTGTGGAAGGTCAAGCCGGCCGGCGTCGGCGATTACCTGTTCAACATCCAGAACCCGGAAGGCACGGTGAAGGCGGTGGCCGAGAGTGCCATGCGCGAGGTAATCGGCCGCTCCGACATTCAGCCGATCCTGACCGGCGCGCGGCAGGTGACCGAGACCGCCGTGCAGGACTTGATGCAGAAGACGCTCGACCATTACGGCGCCGGCATCGACATCACGCAGGTGCAGCTACAGAAGGTCGACCCGCCCAAGCAGGTGATCGACGCCTTCCGCGACGTGCAGGCCGCGCGCATCGATCTCGATCGCTCGGTCAACGAGGCGCAGACTTATGCTAACCGCGTGGTGCCGCAAGCGCGCGGGCGGGTGGCGCAGATCATCCAGGCGGCGGAAGCCTACAAGTCGCAGACGGTGGCGCAGGCCACCGGCGAGACCTCGCGGTTCCTCAGCATCTATGAGCAGTACAAAAAAGCGCCCGACGTCACTCGCGAGCGCATGTATCTGGAAACGATGGAGCGCGTGCTCGGCGGCGCCGACAAAATCATCATCGATTCCGGCAAGAACGGCACCGGCGTGGTGCCCTATCTACCGCTCCAGGAGCTGTCGGGAACGGGGCAGACGCGCAGCCTGCCGCAAGCGCACACCGAGTCACAGCCGTCGGGAGGCCAGCGATGAGGCTTAATTTCATCGGCGGCGTGATCGTTGTCCTGCTGGTGGCGGCCCTGGTTGTGGTCTACAGCTCCTTGTTCGAGGTCTACCAGACCCAACAGACGCTGGTGGTGCGACTGGGCAAGGTGGTCCGCGTGGTCAGCGAGCCGGGTCTGCACGTTAAGGTGCCGTTCATCGATACGGTGATCGCCATCGACAAGCGCATCCTCGACTTGGAGGCGCCGGCGCAGGAAGTAATCGCCTCAGACCAGAAGCGGCTGGTGGTAGACGCTTTCGCGCGCTACCGGATTCACGATCCGCTGCGATTCTACCAGACGCTCGGCTCGAAAGCCGCCGCCGATTCGCAGCTCAATATCCTGCTCAACTCGGCGCTGCGGCGCGTGCTCGGCGAGGCGACATTCATCCAGGTGGTGCGCGACGAGCGCGCCCAGTTGATGGCGCGCATCCGCGATTTGATCAACCGAGAGGCCGACAACTACGGCATTCAGGTGGTGGACGCGCGCATCCGCCGTGCCGACCTGCCCGAGCAGAACAGCCAGGCGGTCTATCAGCGCATGCAGACCGCACGCCAGCGCGAGGCCGCCGAGTACCGCGCCCAGGGGCTACAGCAGGGCCAGGAAATCCGCTCGCGCGCCGACCGTGAGGTGACGGTGCTGGTGGCCGAGGCGACCTCCAAGTCCGAGCAGATCCGAGGCGAGGGCGATGCCACGCGCAACAAGATTTTCGCCGACGCCTTCAACAAGGACCCGGATTTCTTCGCCTTCTACCGCTCGATGCAGGCCTACGAAACCGGCATGAAGCCGGGCGACACCCGCCTGCTGCTGAAGCCGGACGGCAACTTCTTCCGCTACTTCAACAATCCGACCGGCAAGCCGTTGACCGAAAGCAACCCGCCGGCGCTGCAAAGCCCGCCCGGCAAGCCCTCGCCGCAGAACAATCTCTCCGCCAAGGAGCCGGCGGAGAACGCGGCGACGCAGGCGCAGACCGCACCGGCGCCACCGCCGCCGCGAGCGGCCACGCCGGCGTCGGCAACAGGCGCGTCGGCGCGTTAGCCGGCGCGTCGGCATGACCGATTTCCTGGCCGCGCTCGGACTGGTGTTCGTGATCGAGGGCCTGGTGTTTGCCGCTTTTCCCGAGCACGCCAAACGCTCGATGGCGGCCGTGATGCAGACCCCGGACAGCACGCTGCGGCTGATCGGCATCGGCTCGGCGTTGCTCGGCCTTATCCTGGTATGGCTGGTCAGGGGACAGTAGTCGGAGGTCGGAGGTCAGATATCGGAGATCAGGAGTCAGGAAACGGTCCCTAACCTTTGGTTTGTGCCGCGTGACATCCGATCTCTGATATCTGACCTCCGATTCGTCTGCCCTTGAATCGCCTTGAAATCAGCGCCACTTTGACCGCAACCTCTTCCCCCAGGAGAATCGACGCCCATGGGCGCTATCTTTGAACGCATGCTGCATTTTGCGCGCGGTCCCGCCGCGGCGATTTTTGTCGCTGCGGCAATCGTTTGGCCGGCGCCGGCGGTTCCGGCGGCGGCGCGCGGGCCGGACGCAATCGCCGATGTGGCGGAATCCGTCATCGACGCGGTGGTCAACATCTCGTCCAAACAGACCGTGGACATGAGCGGCAGCGCCATGCCGCAGCTGCCGCCCGGCTCGCCGTTTGAAGAATTCTTCGAGGAATTCTTCAAGAATCGCCAAGGCAAGAACGGCGCGGCCCCGATCCCGCATCGGATCAATTCGCTCGGTTCCGGCTTTATCATCGACTCGGCTGGCTACGTGGTCACCAATAACCACGTCATCGCCGATGCCGACGAGGTCGACGTCATCCTCAATGACGGCTCTACGTTGCGGGCGCAGATTGTCGGCCGCGATACCAAGACCGATTTGGCGCTGCTCAAGGTCAATCCGCCGCATCCGCTCAAGGCGGTCACGTTCGGCGATTCGGACAAGCTGCGGCTGGGCGAATGGGTCATCGCCATCGGCAATCCGTTCAGCCTCGGCGGCACGGTGACCGCGGGCATCGTTTCGGCGCGCAATCGCGACATCAATTCGGGACCCTACGACAACTACATTCAGACCGACGCCGCCATCAATCGCGGCAATTCGGGCGGCCCGCTGTTCAATCTCAACGGCGAAGTGATCGGCGTGAATACGGCGATCATCTCGCCGTCCGGCGGCTCGATCGGCATTGGCTTTGCGGTGCCGTCGAAGACGGTGGTGCCGGTGATCCAGCAGCTGCGCGAGTACAAGGAAGTGCGGCGCGGCTGGCTCGGCGTGCGCATCCAGCAGGTCACCGACGAGATCGCCGACAGCTTGAACGTCAAGCCGCCGCGCGGCGCGCTGATCGCCGGCGTCGACGATAAGGGACCGGCCAAGCCCGCCGGGCTCGAGCCGGGCGACGTGGTGGTCAAGTTCGACGGCAAAGATATCAAGGAAATGCGCGATCTGCCGAAGATCGTCGCCGATACCCCGGTCGGCAAGGACGTCGAGGTGGTGGTGATCCGCGGCGGCCAGGAGTTGACCAAGACGGTCAAGCTCGGCCGCCTCGACGACGGCGAGAAGCTGGCGGCAGCGAGCACGAAGGAAAACGTGCCGGAAGAAAAACCGGTGGTGCAGAAAGCGCTCGGGCTCGACCTCGCCACCCTGACCGACGAGCTGCGCAAGAAGCACGACATCAAGCCCTCGGTGAAGGGTGTGCTGATCACCGGCGTCGAACCCAACTCGGCGGCGGCCGACAAGCACCTTGGCGCCGGCATGGTGATCGCCGAGGTGCAGCAGGAGCGGGTGAGCAGCCCGGACGAATTGCAGCAGCGCATCGATACACTCAAAAAAGCCGGCAAGAAGACGGTCGTGCTGCTGGTGGTAGCGCCCGACGGCAACCCGAGCTTCGTGGCGCTGAGCCTGCAATAGGCTCACCTCTCCCCGCGTGCGGGGGGAGGGAGACGCGGCCTAATCCAGCACGTGGCTGACCATCCCGTCGGCGAGCTTGGGCTCGAACCAGGTCGACTTCGGTGGCATGATGGCGCCGGCATTGGCCACCGCCATCAGGTCGCGCATCTGCGTGGGGTAGAGCGCGAAGGCGATCGCCATCTCGCCCGAATTCACCCGACGCTCGAGTTCGCCGAGGCCGCGCGCGCCGCCGACGAAATCGATGCGCTTGTCGGTGCGCGGATCCGTGATGCCGAGCAGCGGCTCAATAACCTTGCGGGTGAGCACGGTGATCGGTAAGCGGCCGATCGGATCGCTCGGAACGGGATCGGCGCGGATGCTCAGGCGATACCAGCGGCCGGAAAGATACATGCCGTAGTCATGTGGCGAAGCCGGACGCACCGGCTCGCTTGAAGCAGTAACTGCGAAGCTCTTGGCGAGCGCGGCCAGCAATTGCTGGGGGCTGCGGCCGTTCAAGTCACTCACCACGCGATTGTAGTCGAGGATGGTCATTTCGCCTTCCGGGAACAGCACCGCCAGGAAATAACTGTGCAACCCTTGGCCTTTGCGCGCGGCGGCAACGCGCGCGGCAGCCGCGGCGCGGTGATGGCCGTCGGCGATATAGAGCGCCGGCAAGGCATCGACGGCTTGGGTGAGCTTGTCGATTATAGCATCGTCGCGGATCAACCAGAGCTGATGGCGCACGCTGTCATCGGCGGTGGCGTCGACCTCGGGTGCGCCGGCGGCGGCCTGCGCCAGCAGCGCATCGATCGCCGGAGCGTTCGGATAGGCAATCATCACCGGACCGGTCTGCGCGTTGACCGCCTCGATCTGGCGCACGCGGTCGTCTTCCTTCACCGGGGTCGTCAGCTCGTGCTTGCGGATGCGGTTGCTGGCATAGTCGGCGAGCGAGGCGACGGCGGCCAAGCCGGTCTGCATGCGCTCGCGCCAGGTGAGCCGGTAGACGTAGTAGCAAGGCTTGGCGTCGCGCATGAGCACGCCGGCTTCGACCATGCGCTTAAGGTTTTCGGCGGCCTTGGCGTAGACTGCCTTGTCGTAGGGATCGATCGACGGATCGAGATCGATCTCCGGCTTGGAGACGTGCAGGAAACTGTATGGTTTGCCCTTGGTGCGCGCGCGCGCCTCGGCGGAGGAGAGCACATCGTAAGGCGGCGCCAGCACTTCTCCCGCGCGCCCGGGTGCGGGCCGCAGAGCGCGGAAAGGATGAATGAGCGTCAACAGACATCTCCAAATGGCGGGAAGAGTGAAGGCCTGATGTAAACGGCGATGAAAGCAGGTTCAATGGGCAGCAATTTCTCGGTCAGGAGAAATTCAAGGCACGCAGCGCGCTGCGGGCCGCGACGACTTGCGCGGCATGATCGCAAATCTTCGGGTCGCGGGCAGGATCAAAACCGCCAGCTGAAACCTGTCGAGATTTTGTTGGTGGCGTAAGTTCTGGTCCGTGGTGATCAGCAAATCGAATACCGCATCTGCCGCTTCGAGAGAGTGCCATTATCGAGTTCGGTCCAGGACATCTCGTAGGCGGTCGAGACTGTGTGGCCTGCCAATAGGTGCCGCAATGGCACAGGGGTGCCCTGATCGAATAGGATTCTCATGCCTGGACCCGGTGAATTTACACCGACTGCAAGCTTTGCTCAGCGTGCTTCAGCACACATTCCACCTGGTCGCAGGTCACGCCAGGGAACCATTCGAGGAAATCGTCGATGCGGGCACCGTCTTCAACATTTTCGAATAATGCTCTGACCGGCACGCGCGTAGCTTTGAACAGCCATTCGCCGCCGGCTTTTTCCGTTAAGCGTTCCACTGCCGGGCACTGACGCCAATCGAGCATGGGACAATCCTGAAGCAAACTTGCTGCGATTAATGCAGCCGGGTTACGGAAGTATCTCTAATCTATTCTTCGCGGGCTTTGCACACAATATGGCCGAAAAATCATGCCCAAAGCCACCGCCATCCTCATTGCCGGCCCGACTGCCAGCGGCAAGTCGGCGCTGGCGCTGACGCTTGCCGAGAAGATCGGCGGCCTCGTCGTCAACGCCGATTCCATGCAGGTCTATCGCGACCTGCGCGTCATCACCGCGCGGCCGACGCGCGAAGAGGAAGCGCGCGTGCCGCACCGGCTCTACGGTCATGTCGATGCGGCGGAGAATTATTCGGTCGGCCGCTGGTGTCGCGATGTCGCCGGCGTGCTGGCCGAGGCCGCCGCGCTCAAACCCGCGCCGATCCTGGTCGGCGGCACCGGGCTTTACTTCAAGGCATTGACCATGGGGCTCGCCGCGGTGCCGCCGATCCCCAACGACGTACGCGCGCGTGTGCGCGGGCGCATCGACAGCGAAGGCGTGCGCTCTCTTTACGACGAGCTGATCGCGCGCGATCCGCAAACGGCCAATCGCATCATGCCGAACGACCGCTCGCGCATCTCGCGCGCGCTCGAAGTGATCGAGGCGACCGGGCGCTCGCTCAGCGACTGGCACCGGGAAGGCCTGCCGCCGCTGGTCGATGCGGCCAAGGCGGCGAAAGTGTTCATCACCTGCGAGCGGGGCGAACTGGTGCGGCGCATCGAAACGCGCTTTGCCGCCATGCTCAAGGCCGGCGCGCTGGAAGAGGTGAGGGCGCTTAGCCGCCGCCATCTCGATCCGTCGCTGCCGGCGATGAAGGCGCACGGCGTGCCCTGGCTGATCCGCCATCTCAGAGGCGAGCTAACGCTGGAGCAAGCCACTGCCGGCGCAGTGATGGATACCCGCCGCTACGCCAAGCGCCAGCTCACATGGTTCCGCAATCAGATGAAGGATTGGCCGTGGGTCAAGGCGGAGGAGGCGGAGAGCGCCATCGAGAGCCAGTTGGGCGGGTGCTGAATTTTTGCCGGATTTCCGGTATGGTGCCGCCATGAAAAAGGACGAGGCACTTCGGCGATTGAAAGAACAGGCGGACGCTGTCAAAGCGCTCGGCGCCACCTCGCTTTACATGTTCGGCTCGACGGTACGTGAAGAAGCCGGAGCAAAGAGCGACCTCGACCTGTTTGTTGACTACGACCCAAGCGGCAAGTTCAACGCGCTGGACCTCGTCGACATCAAGCTTCTGCTTGAGGCGAAGCTGGGCATGGAGGTCGATGTCACCACACGCGACAGCCTGCATCCTATGCTGCGCGACGATATCGAGCGCTCTGCAGTACGCGTGTTCTAATGGCGCGCAAAGTCGGCCCGGTGCTCGACGAAATACTCAAAGCGATCGCCGGTATCGAGACCGCCATTGCCGGCAAGACGTTTGTCGACTTCGAAAGGGATTGGCTACTCCGGCACGGCGTCCAGCGCGGCATAGAGATTATATCCGAGGCGAGCCGCCACCTCCCTGATCAACTCAAAGTGCAGCATCCGAAAATCCGTTGGCCCGCTATCGCTGGCATCGGCAACGTGCTGCGGCACGAATATCATTCGATCTCCAATAAAGTGATCTGGGAGGTCGCTTGCGATGAATTGCCGCCGCTAAAGAAGGCGGCCGAGGCCCTGTTTCGCGCGCTCGACGAGTAACGGCGAACCGCTCGATAAACAGCGCGGATCGGCGTAGAAATCATTTTCCGCTTGCAAAATCCCGCTTGACCCTGGTTTGCAGTGCACCTATAACCCACGCAACGAAAATTCGACGAGGGGCTATGTCGCGCAAGATTATTTCGCTGGTAGTAAGCATGCGGGCGCCCCCCGGGCGGCCCTGATGGGCTATGCCAGGTGGTGCGTCATGGCCCTGAGCGGGCCTTTTTTATTGGCCGGGGCGGGGAACTAGGTCAAAGCGGGAAGGAAGACGAGCATGACACGGGAAATGACCGGCGCCGAGATGGTGATCGAGGCGCTCGCCGATCAGGGCGTGAAGCATCTGTTCGGCTATCCGGGCGGCGCTGTGCTGCCGATCTATGATGCCATCTTCGCGCAGGACAAAGTCAAGCACGTGCTGGTGCGCCACGAGCAGGGCGCCGCGCATGCGGCGGAAGGCTATGCGCGCTCGACCGGCAAGGTCGGCTGCATGCTGGTCACCTCGGGACCGGGCGCCACCAATGCGGTGACCGGCCTGACCGACGCGCTTTGCGACTCAATCCCGATTGTCTGCATCACCGGGCAGGTCCCGACCCATTTGATCGGCAACGACGCTTTCCAGGAATGCGACACGGTCGGCATCACCCGCCCGTGCACCAAGTACAATTATCTGGTCAAGCGTATCGAGGACCTGCCGCGCGTGCTGCATGAGGCCTTCCACATCGCCGCCAGCGGCAGGCCCGGTCCGGTGGTGGTCGACATCCCGAAGGACATCCAGTTCGCCAAGGGCGTCTATGCCAAGCCGAAGGCCTTTCCGCACACCGGCTACCGGCCCAAGCTCAAAGGCGACTTGGACAAGATCAATCAGGCGGTCGAGCTGATGGCGCACGCCAAGCGGCCGCTGTTCTACACCGGCGGCGGCGTGGTCAATTCCGGCAAGGCGGCGAGCGATCTGCTACGCGAGCTGGTCAAGCTCTCCGGCTTCCCGATCACCTCGACTTTGATGGGGCTCGGCGCGTTTCCCGCCGCCGATCCGCAATGGCTCGGCATGCTCGGCATGCACGGCACGCTGGAAGCCAACATGGCGATGCACGATTGCGACGTGATGATCTGCATCGGCGCGCGCTTCGACGACCGCATCACCGGGCGCATCGACGCCTTCTCGCCCGGCTCGAAGAAGATCCATGTCGACATCGATCCGTCCTCCATCAACAAGAACATCCATGTCGACGTGCCGATCGTCGGCGACTGCGCGCATGTGCTGGAGGACATGGTGCGGCTATGGCGCGCCGAGGCCGTGCACCCCGACAAGAAATCGCTGCAGATGTGGTGGACGCAGATCGACAAGTGGCGCGCGCGCAAGTCGCTCGCCTACCGGCCGTCGAACGAGGTGATCAAGCCCCAATACGCCATCCAGCGGCTCTACGAGCTGACCAAGGACAAGGACGTTTACATCACCACCGAGGTCGGCCAGCACCAGATGTGGGCGGCGCAGTTCTACGCCTTCCAGGAGCCGAACCGCTGGATGACCAGCGGCGGGCTCGGCACCATGGGCTACGGCCTGCCGGCTTCGGTCGGCGTGCAGATGGCGCATCCGAAATCGCTGGTCATCGATATCGCCGGCGAGGCAAGCGTGCTGATGACCATGCAGGAGCTTTCGACCGCCGTGCAGTACCGCCTGCCGGTCAAGATCTTCATTCTCAACAACCAGTATATGGGCATGGTGCGGCAGTGGCAGGAGCTCTTGCACGGCGGCCGCTACGCCGAGAGCTACACCGAGGCGCTGCCGGATTTCGTCAAGCTCGCCGAGGCCTATCACGCGGTCGGCATCCGCTGCGAGAAGCCGGGCGACCTCGACCATGCCATCCGTCAGATGATCGAGGTCGACAAGCCGGTGCTGTTCGACTGCGTGGTCGATCCGAAGGAGAACTGCTTCCCGATGATCCCATCGGGCCGCGCGCACAACGAAATGATCCTCGGCGACGCCGGTGTTTCGGTGGAGGAGGCGATCACCGAGGAAGGCAAGGTGATGGTGTAATGATCACAGGCGGAAGCGAGCAAAAAATCGTACTGATTGATGACGCTTATAAGGGAGCGGTTAGTAGAGCGCTCCGCCTGTATGCTCTGAGTTCTGCGGCATTTCCACAGATATGGCAGGAAAGGGCAATCGAGCTATTCAAGAATGATATCGTTGAATTTGCGCTTTACGCTAGGCGGTTATTGGAACTGGCAAAAATTAGATATCAGCTTAGAGCGATGCCGCGTGTCGGCTATCTCGTTGAGCGAGGAGATTTAGAGAGAACAATTCCACTGATTGCAAACTTTTGGGATTGTTTGAATATGATACTCCATGCTCAACGAATTAATATTGTCTTTGCGGAAGCTCGAGATGTGAGGGGAGCCTCTCCAAATGTTATTTTTGGCCGCTGGGTAGAGGTGCATATTGAAACAGATAAGAAAGTGCTGCGAGCTATCGATGTGATGTCTTGTGCGACATTTTTCCTGGGGGACGTCGTCAATACGACGCTACGAATGATGGGGGGAGGAGAAGAGAGCGAGAGCGGGAATCGGAGCATCATGTTATGAACATCGCCATCATCGGCGCTGGCAATGTGGGCGGCGCGCTCGGGCAGAATTGGGCGCAGAAAGGCCACGACATCGCCTTCGGCGTGCGCGATCCCAAGGCCGAGAAAACGCAAACGCTGCTGAAGAAGATCAGCGGCAAGGCCAAGGCCGTGACGCCGGCGGAAGCCGCGGCCGCCGCCGACGTCATCGTGCTGTCGACACCGTGGCCGGCGGCGGAAGCCGCCATCCGCTCGATGGGAAACCTCAGCGGCAAGGTCATTCTCGATGCCACCAACCCATTGGCGCGCGGTCCAAACGGCGTCAGCCTCGAGATAGGGCACACCACCTCGGCCGGAGAGAAGGTACAGGGCTGGGCGGTCGGCGCTTCGGTGTTCAAGACGCTCAATACCACCGGCTTCGGCAATATGGCGAACCCGGTTTTCAACGGCGTGAAATCGGTAATGTTCGTCGCCGGCGACGACGGGGCGAACAAGCCGAAGGTCATCGCTCTGGTTGCAGAGCTCGGCTTCGAGGTGATCGACGCCGGGCCGCTCAGCAATGCGCGCCTATTGGAGGCGCACGCCATGTTGTGGATCGACCTTGCGCTCGTGCGCGGGCAGGGCCGCGATTTCGCCTTTGCAATATTGAGGCGGTAAGGATGAATGCCATGAACGCTCCCGCACCCACCACCTCGCATTATCCGGCTGCGCCGACGGCGCAAAAGGCGGAAACGCACACTTTGTCGGTGCTGGTCGACAACGAGCCGGGCGTGCTGGCGCGCGTGATCGGCCTGTTTTCCGGCCGCGGCTACAATATCGAGTCGTTGACGGTCTCGGAGACCGAGCACCAGCAGCATTTGTCGCTGATCACTATCGTCACCACCGGGACGCCCATGGTGATCGAGCAGATCAAAAATCAGCTCGACCGCCTGGTGCCGGTGCATCGCGTGGTCGACATGACGCTCAGCGGCCGCTCGATCGAGCGCGAACTGGCGATGGTCAAGGTGCGCGGCAAAGGCGAGCACCGGGTCGAGGCGTTGCGCCTCGCGGACGCCTTCCGCGCCCGTGTGATCGACGCCACCACCGAGAGCTTCGTCTTTGAACTCACCGGCGCGAGCGACAAGATCGAGCAGTTCGTCGCGCTGATGCTGCCGCTCGGCCTCGTCGAGGTCGCCCGCACCGGCATCGCCGCGATCAGGCGGGGGCCGGAAGGATTGTAGCGCCGTAGGCTCGGATATACATTGTATATCCGAAAGGACTTGATCCATGAAGGCCAAGATCGCCAAATGGGGCAACAGCCTCGCCGTGCGCCTGCCCAAGGCCGTGGCAGAAGCCGCCGGCCTTAAGGAAGGTGTCGAACTCGACGTGATAGTGGACGGCTCGGATCTGCGCCTGAGGCGGGCGATCCGCATCCCGTATTACAAGCTCGAAGACCTTGTGGCGCAGATGCGGCCCGAGAATCAGCCCGAATTGGTTGACTGGGGACCGGACCGCGGGGCCGAAATTATCGACGACGCCTACTCTCGAGGCGAAATCACCTTGGACGACATTCTCAGTCGGAAAAAGCCCTCCAAAAACCGCCGGCAGGCGAAAGCAGATGCATCAGCCAAACGTCGGCGACATCGCCTGGGTTGAATTCGGTCCCACTGCCGGAACGGAACAGGCCAGGCGCCGCCCGGCGCTTATACTGACGCCGCGCAGCTATCACGAAAATTCGGCCCGCGGTGTCGTCTGCCCCGTTACCTCCAAAGCGCGCCCTTGGCCCTGGAATGTGCAATTGCCTCCTGGATTGAAAACCGAGGGGGTCGTGCTGGTCGATCAGGTTCGTGCGATCGACCGGGCAGGTCGCATGTTCGACATCATCGAAAATGTGCCCGACGCGGTTGTCGCCGAAGTCTTGGGGCGGCTCGCTAGCCTTCTCGGAATCAGTGCAGCCGCTGTTGGAGCATTCGTTGACAAGACCTGATGTGGCGCGTCGCAAGACGAACCCGCGCTCAATCCGGGCCTTGTCGGCGGTATCAGGGCATCCTAGAAGCAGGGCCGAATTTCCAGAACTCCGAGGATCATCATGCGTGTCTACTACGATCGCGACGCCGACCTGAACCTGATCAAGGGCAAGAAGGTCGCCATCATCGGCTATGGCAGCCAGGGCCACGCCCACGCGCTCAATTTGCGCGATTCCGGCGTCAAGGAGGTGGCGGTGGCGCTGCGCAAAACGTCCGGCGGCGTCAAGAAGGCCGAGGCCGAGAAGTTCCAGGTCATGGAAGCGGCCGATGCCGCCAAATGGGCCGACGTCATGATGATGCTGACACCCGACGAGCTGCAGGCCGAGATTTACAACGACCACCTCGCCAAGAACATGAAGCAGGGCGCCGCGCTCATGTTCGCGCACGGCCTCAACGTGCATTTCAACCTGATCGAGCCGCGCGCCGACCTCGACGTGATGATGATCGCGCCCAAGGGCCCCGGCCACACCGTGCGCTCCGAATACCAGCGCGGCGCCGGCGTGCCCTGCCTGCTGGCGGTTCACAAGGACGTTTCCGGCAACGCGCACGAGCTGTGCCTCTCCTACGGCGCCGCCGTCGGCGGCGGCCGCGCCGGCATCATCGAGACCACCTTCAAGGAGGAATGCGAGACCGACCTGTTCGGCGAGCAGACGGTGCTGTGCGGCGGCCTGGTCGAGCTGATGAAGGCCGGCTACGAGACGCTGGTCGAGGCAGGCTACGCGCCGGAAATGGCCTATTTCGAGTGCGTGCACGAGGTCAAGCTGATCGTCGACCTGGTTTACGAGGGCGGCATCGCCAACATGAACTATTCGGTGTCGAACACGGCGGAATACGGCGAATATGTCTCCGGCCCGCGCGTGATCACACCGGCGGTGCGGGCCGAGATGAAGAAGGTGCTCGCCGACATCCAGTCTGGCCGCTTCGCCAAAGACTGGATGCTGGAGAACAAGGTCAACCAGACATCGTTCAAGGCCATGCGCGCCAAGCTCGCCGAGCATCCGATCGAGCAGGTCGGCGCCAAGCTGCGCGAGATGATGCCCTGGATCAAGCAGCGCGCGCTGGTGGATCGGAGCAAGAATTAATTCGGCCCACGCCACAAGTTCTGCTGTCATTCCGCGCGATGGCGGGGCATCCAGTAAAGATCGATAGCGAAGGGGATTACTGGATCGTCCGCTTTCACGGACGATGACAGCAGAACGGTTACTTCCGCTCAATCCGCTCCCACAGCCAGCGTGCCACCGCGGACGGCAAGGCGGCGCCTTTGCCGCTGCTCGCGCGTAAATTCGCTTCGCGCATCAGCTTGACGGGAATCGCATCGATCAGCGGCTTGAGCGCCGCGGTCAGTGCGGCGTCATGAGCGCGCTTCGGCGCGATCAGCAGCACCGCGTCGTAGGGCGGAATGGCGTGCTTGGGGTCGGCGAGCACGGAAAGATCGTATTGGGCGATCTGCCCGTCGCTGGTATAGGCCGATACCACATCGACCTCGCCTGATGCCGCGGCGCGGTACATGAAGTCCGGCTGCATGGTGCGCAGCGCGCGGAAATGCAGGCCGTAAGCATCGCGCAGCGCTTTCCATTCCGGACGCTCGAAGAATTCATAGTCGCCGGCGATGGAAAGCTCAGGCGCGCGCGCCGCCAGATCGGCGATCGAATGAATGCCGAGCTTTTCAGCGCGCGCGCGCGGCATCGCCAGCGCATAGGCGTTCTCGAAGCCGAGCGGACCGAGCATGCGGATGCCATGCGTCGCTTGCAGCCAGCGCGATACTTTGGCGAGGACTTCGTCGCGCGGCTTTGCGTCGGTGCGATGCATGAAGTTTGTCCAGATGGTGCCGGTGTAGTCGACATAGACGTCGACCTCGTTCGCGGCGAGCGCGTTGAACATCACCGCCGAACCGAGCCCGTCGCGGCGGCGCGCCGACAGGCCGTTGGCCTCGAGCCGCTGCTCGATCAGTGCCGCCAGCACATATTGCTCGGCGAACGGCTTGGCGCCGACGACATAGGCAACTCGCGCGCGGCCATGGCCGGGCAACAGCGCGGCGAGCACGACCAGCGCGAGACCGGCGCCGCCGAGTCCGACGTGCAAGCGGCTGCGCATCGCCACGCCGCGTTCCATCAGCGCGAGTAACTGATCGACCACAAGCGCGAGCAGCGCCGCCGCGACGCAGCCGAACAGCACGAATACCCAGTTCTGCGTCTGCAGGCCGGCGAAGATGTAGTTGCCGAGGCTCTCCTGGCCGATCGGCGTCGACAGCGTGGCGGTGCCGATCACCCACACCGCTGAGGTGCGGATGCCGGCCATGATCACCGGCATGGCAAGGGGCAGCTCGATATCGCCGAGCAGCCGCGCCGGCCTTGCGCCGAAGAGCCGGGCGGCTTCGCGCAGCGATGGCGAAATGGCGTCGAGGCCGACCACGGTGTTGCGCAGCACCGGCAGCATCGAATAGAGCGCAAGCGCGAGCACCGCCGGCAGGAAGCCGAGCGCCGGGAAGCCTATGCCGAACAAGCGCTCGGTGAGGCCGGAAAGCACGAGCAGCGTCGGATAGAACAGCGCGAGCAGGGCGAGGCCGGGGATCGTTTGCACGACGCTCGCGACCGCCAGCACGGAGCCGCGCAGCAGGGGCCGGCGCCGCGAGAAGATCGCCAGCGGCAGGCTGATGCCGAGCCCCAGCGCCAGCGCCGTAACGCTCACCAGCACATGGCTGCCGAGATAGTCGGGCAGCCGCGCGAAAGCATCGGCGAGACGGGTTTCCATTGTCCGATCACAACACGCCGAAGCCGTCGGAACCAGCCGAAAGGCGGGTCGTGTCCGATCTTACTAACCTCGTCGGACGGTCTCGCCGCGCTCCGACTGCGAACTGCCCCGGATTCCTCTTTCGGTCGAGGTCTCGCTCGGGCACAATTGATGACTTCGCGGGAGGTGACGATGAGCGACAGGGTCCAAATGGAGAAGACGTTGCGCGAGGCCTATGCGGCTCGCCAAAGCGGGAATTTGGAGGCGATCGAGCGATGTTTTGCGCCTCAGTTAACCTTCGTCATGGCGGGTGCGCCGCATATGAGTCCCGTGGCGGCTCGCATCGAAACTCTGGAGGGTTTCCGAGAACACCTACGGCTGATGATCCAAACCTTCGTCATTACGCATTATGACATTCGCACTATCCTGATCGATGGCGACCAGGCTGCGGTGCATTGGCAGGCAAGCGTTCGTTCGTCGGTCACCGGCGAAGTACTGACGACCGATCTATGCGATCTTGTCGCCTTCAAGGATGGCCGCATTGTTTCGTTCACGGAATTCTGCGATACGGCGGCGGCCGCCAAATTGATGGGGCGCTAGGCTAAGCACCGCAATCGCCTTCGCCTTCTTTCATGGACCGCAATCAAAGCACATTGGCGCGTGAGGCTTGCGCGGTTGCGCTCGCGGACGTCACGGTCGCCTTTCGGCTCGCCGGCGGCGGCCGCTATACAGCGGTCGATCGCGCGACGCTTACCGTCGCCGACGGCGAGTTTGTCGCCATCGTCGGCCCAACCGGCTGCGGCAAATCGACTCTGCTCAACATCGCCGCCGGGCTTTTGGCGCCGTCCGGCGGGGCGGTCGATATTTTTGGGCAGATTCTGGCAACGCTCAATCGTCAGGCCGGCTATCTGTTCCAGGCCGACGCGTTGTTTCCGTGGAAGACCGCGCTGGAGAACGTCGCCATCGGTCTCGAAACCGCCGGGACGCCGGCAGCCGAAGCGCGGCCGCGCGCGCAAGACTGGCTGACGCGCGTCGGCTTAGGGGCCTTCGGCGACCGCTATCCGCACATGCTCTCTGGCGGCCAGCGCAAGCGCGTCGGCCTCGCGCAAGTGCTGATCCGCGATCCCAAGATTCTGCTGATGGACGAGCCGTTCGGGCCGCTCGACGCGCAGACGCGGCAGATCATGGGCAACCTGCTGCTCGACCTGTGGAGCGCCGACCGTAAGGCGGTGCTGTTCGTCACCCACGATCTGGAAGAGGCGATCGCGCTCTCCGACCGCGTCGTCATCATGTCGGCGGGGCCGGCGGCGCGCATCATCGGCGACTGGACGGTGCCGTTGTCGCGTCCGCGCGACATCGGCGAGATCAAGCTCGACCATGCTTTCCACGAATTGCACCGCGACATCTGGCACCGGCTCAAGGCCGAGGTGATCAAGGGCTACGCGCAGGCGGAGGGCGGATGATGATAGATGCGACGGGCGTCTCGGCTTTTCTCTCTGCCGCACATGCTGGCATTCGCTCCGCGGGCGCCACCCTCTTCCCCCAGGGGAGAAAGGAAGAGAGGTTGCCGCTATGTCGCGCCTAAATCTGCTCGCCCTGCAGATCCTCGTCGCGCTCGTCTTCGTCGCGCTGTGGTACCTGCTGTCGACTTATCCGGTGTTCGGCAAGATCCTGTTGCCGCCGTTCTTCTTCTCCAATCCCGTCGATGTCGCCAAGCAGGTCGTCGACTGGTTCGTCAGCGGCGTGATCTGGAAGCATCTGTGGGTGACGCTGGTCGAAGCAACGCTTGCCTTCGTGCTCGGCTCGATTGGCGGCGTGCTGATCGGCTTCTGGTTTGCCCGGCAGCCGCGCACCGCCGCGGTGTTCGATCCTTACGTCAAGATGGTCAACGCGCTGCCGCGCGTGGTGCTGGCGCCAATCTTCACGCTCTGGCTGGGGCTGGGCATCTGGTCAAAGGTGGCGCTCGGCGTGACGCTCGTCTTTTTCATCGTGTTCTTCAACGTCTATCAGGGCGTCAAGGAAGTGAGCCCGACGGTTCTCGCCAACGCGCGCATGCTGGGCATGAGCGAGCGGCAATTGATGCGTCACGTCTATTGGCCGTCGGCGCTGTCCTGGATGTTCTCCTCGCTGCACACCTCGGTCGGCTTTGCCGTGGTCGGCGCGGTGGTCGGCGAATATCTCGGTTCCGCCGCCGGGCTCGGCTATCTGATTCAGCAGGCGGAAGGCGTGTTCGATGTCGCCGGCGTGTTCGCCGGCATGTTCGTGCTGGCGGCGTTCGTGATCGTGATCGATACGGTCGTGACGCTTGTCGAGCGTCGTCTGCTGGTCTGGCGCCCGGAAGCGAGCGACGCACGGCCCTAATCTCGTGTCCCGGGCGCGGCGCAGCGTGCAGCGAAGCGGAACGATGCGCTGCATACCCGGGACCCCGGTTGCTTGATTGAAGCTGGGCCCCGGATCAGCGGCGTATCACTTCGCTTCGCTCGTGCTGCGCCGCATCCGGGGCACGATGCCCAAAGCCCTAGTCACACCCGCCGCGCTGGCCTATCTTCCGCGCTCAATCGGCCCGCTGAGGGCCGCAAAGCAACATCATGGAGGAACCAAAATGGGGGCACGTTTCATTCCCCGTCTCGCCACCGCGCTCGCCGCGCTGGCGTTGTCGTCGGGCGTCGCACTCGCGCAGGGCAAGGTCACGCTCGCCATCGGCGGCGCCTCGTGCCTGTGCTATCTGCCGACCATGCTCGCCCACCAGCTCGGCGAATTCAAAAAGGCCGGGGTCGACGTCGACGTGATCCAGTTCAAGGGCGGCTCGGAGTCGCTCAAAGCCGTGCTGGGCGGCAGCGCCGACGTGGTTTCCGGCTATTACGACCATTGCGTCGAGCTGGCGCCCAAGGGTCAGAACCTGGAGAGCTTCGTCGTCTATGACCGCTTCCCCGGTTTCGCCCTGGTGGTCTCGCCCAAGCACACAAGCGAGATCAAATCGGTCAAGGACCTCGCCAACAAGAAGGTGGGCGTCAGCGCGCCCGGCTCGTCGACCGACTTCTTCCTCAAATACATCCTGCACAAGAACGGCGTCGATCCGAACTCGGTCGGCGTGATCGGTGTCGGGCTCGGCGCCACCGCCATCGCCGCCATGGAGCAGGGTCAGATCGACGCCGCTATCATGCTCGATCCGGCCGTCACCGTGCTGCAGGGCAAGTACAAGGACTTGGAAATCTTGAGCGACACGCGTTCGCAGAAGGACACGCTCGCCGTGTTCGGCGGCGAATATCCCGGCGGCGCACTCTACACCAGGCACGACTGGATCGCCGCACATCCCAAGGAAGTGCAGGCGATGACCAATGCGATTATTTCGACATTGAAATGGATCCGCGGCCATTCGGCCGAAGAGATCACCGAGAAGATGCCGCCCGAGTTCACCAAGAACAAGGCGCTTTACATCTCCGCGCTCAAGAACACCATGTCGATGTATTCCGAAGACGGCCGCATGGACCCGAAAGGCGCGCAGGCCGTGCTCGACGTGTTCGCGCAGTCCTCGCCGGCAATCGCCAAGGCGCATATCGACCTGTCGAAGACATACACCAACAAATATGTCGACGAGGCCAACAAGAAGATGGGGATGAAGTAGCTGCTGCGACAGCCGCGCCACAAATTCTGCGTCATGGCCGGGCTTGTCCCGGCCATCCATGTCTCCGAGGCACATACAACAATGACCTAAGACGTGGATGCCCGGCACACGGCCGGGCATGACGTGAGGAGCTGGCCGGTCATGAACCTCATCTCCATCCAATCCCACGTCGCTTACGGCCATGTCGGCAATTCGGCCGCGGTGTTTCCGTTGCAGCGGATGGGGGTGGAGGTGTGGCCGATCCACACCGTGCAGTTCTCTAATCACACCGGCTACGGCGAGTGGCAGGGCCGGGTGTTCGAGGCCGGACTGATCCGCGAGCTCATCGCCGGCCTCGAGAAGCGCGGGTGCCTGGGTGAATGCGACGGTGTGCTCTCCGGCTACATGGGATCGGCCGATATCGGTGCCGCCATTCTTGACGGTGTTGCGACCGTCAAGCGCGCCAATCCATCGGCGCGCTATTGCTGTGATCCGGTGATCGGCGATATCGGCCGCGGCATTTTCGTGCGCGAAGGCATTCCGGAATTCATCAAGGAGAAGGCTGTACCGGCCGCCAATATCATTGCGCCCAATCAGTTCGAGCTCGATTATCTCGCCGGCCGCGCCAGCAAAATGCTGGCCGACGTGCTGGACGCGGTCAAGCTCGTGCATGGGCTCGGCCCGCGCGCCATCCTGGTGACCTCGCTGCACGCCGAAGACACGCCTGAGGATGCGATCGATCTCATCGCTTCCGACGAGAGCGGCCGTTTTCGTTTGCGCACACCCCGACTGTCGCTGAAGGTGAACGGAGCGGGCGACGCCATCGCCGCGCTGTTCTTTGCCCACTACCTGCGCGCTGGCAAGATCCAGGAGGCGTTGTCGAAAGCGGCCTCGGCAATCTTCGGCGTGCTGGCGAAAACCGCCGAGGCGGGCACGCCCGAAATGCTGTTGGTCACGGCGCAGCAGGAGATCGTCGAGCCGAGCAGGCTGTTCGAGGCGGAAGAGATTTGATGCGGGTATGAGCGAAGCAATTTCCGTCATTCATCTCGACCGGCTGGACCTCAGCTTCGCGCCCAAGCCCTGGGTCTATGCGACGGAACATCGCGCCGAGATCGACGCGCATTTCGCCAAGCGCCGGCGCGCCACTCCCGCGCTCTGGAACGGACGCGTGCTGATGCTCTACCGCTACAGCGTCGCGGACGGCGTGTTCACCGGCGCTTATCTCGAAACGGACTATGCGAGCTTTGCCGCCTGGTGCGACTGGGGGCGGCCGCCGGCCGGGGTATACGACTGCTTCGGCACGGCGGCGGTGCGTTCCGCCGACGGCGCCTTTCTCGTCGGTGTCATGGGACCGCGGACGCTCAATGCCGGCGGCATCTACTTTCCCTGCGGCACGCCCGATCCGGACGACATCGTCGATGGCAGAGTCGATTTTGATCTCAGCATCCGGCGAGAGCTTAAGGAGGAAACCGGGCTCGATGCGGCGGAATTGACCGCCGAACCGGGCTGGACCAGCGTCGTCGACGGCGCGCTGATCGCGCAAATCAAAGTGCTGCGGTCGCCCGAGCGCGCCGAGGCGTTGCGCGCGCGCATGCTCGAACATCTGGCAAGTGAACAGCAGCCCGAGCTCGCCGACATCCGTGTCGTGCGCGGCCCTGCCGATTTCGATCCGGCGATGCGACGCTTCGTGATGGCATTCCTCGCGCATCGGTTCAGCGTTTAATGGGTTTCCTCGTTTCAGAACACAAAGAGGCGGGATGGCTTGCCAACCGCACGCCAACGGCGTGAACTTGTCATCATGAAACTCGAACATATTGCCAAACGCTTCCGCATCGACAAGCCGGACAAGTTCCGCCTCGCCGACCACGATCCTGGCGAGGTCTGCGGCCTCGCCATCGACAAGACGGAGGCCAAGACCATGCTCGCCGAGGGCATCGAGCGGCTGGCCGATCTGCAGGAGCGGCTGCATGCGAGCCACATTTGGTCGGTGCTGATCGTGCTGCAGGCGATGGACGCGGCCGGCAAGGACAGCGTCATCAAGCACGTGCTGACCGGTATCAATCCGCAGGGCGTCGAGGTGCACGCCTTTAAGCAGCCGAGCGGCGAGGAACTCGATCACGATTTCCTCTGGCGCGCGGCCGTGCATCTGCCGGAGAGCGGCCGCATCGGCATCTTCAACCGCTCGCATTATGAAGAAGTGCTGGTGGTGCGCGTCCACCCGGAACTGCTGCAACAGCAGCATCTGCCGAAGCAATATACCGGCAAGGAAATCTGGCAGCAGCGCTTCGAGGACATCCGCGCCTTCGAGCGCCATGTCGCGCGCAACGGCACGCTAATTCTCAAATTCTTCCTCAATGTCTCGCGCGAAGAGCAGCGCAAGCGCTTCCTCGCCCGCATCGACGAGCCGGCCAAGCGCTGGAAGTTTTCCATGAGCGACGTGGCCGAACGAAAATTGTGGGGCAAGTATATGGCGGCCTACGACGAGATGATCCGCGAGACGAGCCGGCCGGAGGCGCCCTGGTACGTGGTGCCGGCCGACCAGAAATGGTTCACCCGTATTGTGGTGGCCGCGGCGCTGGTCGAAGCGATGGACGGGCTCAAGCTCGAATTTCCTAAGATCGAGGGCAAGGCGCTGAAGGAACTGGAGGACGCCCGCAAGGCGCTTGAGAAGCAGCGCGGCGCGTGACCATTTGAAGCAATTGTGACGAATAAAGAGCAGGATCGATCAAGCAAGACAGCAGTCAAGTCACAATATCCTGCATAAAGAGCATGCGAGCGTTGTTCTGGCCGCAGGCAATCGCTGAGAATTGATGCCGCGGTTATTCCGGCGCATCGAGCTTTTTCCTAAGATGCCCGCGAACGGGCGGCACGGGCTCGAATGCTGTGAGGTCGCTGGATGCAATACACATTCAACGTCAACGGCCGGACGCACTCGGTCGATGTCGACGGCGACACGCCGTTGCTCTGGGTGTTGCGCGACGCCATCGATTTGAAAGGCACGAAATTCGGCTGCGGTGCCGGCCTTTGCGGCGCATGCACCGTTCATATCGACGGCGCGCCGGTTCGCTCTTGCCTGAAGTCGATTGCCGATGTCGGTAAATCCGCAGTCACGACCATCGAGGGAATCGGCGCGACGCCGCTCGGCGCGCGCCTGCAGAAGGCCTGGCTCGATGTCGATGTCGTGCAATGCGGCTATTGCCAGGCCGGGCAGATCATGTCGGCCGCCGCACTGCTCGCGCAAAACAAAAGCCCGAGCGACGGCGACATCGATAGCGCGATGAACGGCAATATCTGCCGCTGCGGGACTTACATACGCATCCGCGAAGCCATCAAACAAGCGGCCAAGACCGATTTTGGCTCGGCTGCCGGCAAGAAAGGGGCGTGAGCCATGTTGCACCATCGCCTCTCATCGAAACCGTCCACAGACTTGCGTGGGGCATTATCGCGCGCCTCCACCTCGCGCCGCGATTTTCTTAAGGTCAGCGCCGCGGTTGGCGGCGGGCTGCTGCTGACGTTCAGCCTGCCGCGCCTCGCCAGAGCGGCCATGGGCGAGGCCGAAAGCGGAAACGCGATGCTCAACGCGTATGTGCGCATCGCGCCCGACAATATCGTCACCATCATGTCGAAAAATCCCGAGATCGGGCAGGGCATCAAGACCATGCTGCCGATGCTGATCGCGGAAGAACTTGATGTCGATTGGAGTCAAGTGCACACCGAGCAGGCGATGCTCGATCCCGCCCACTATGGGCGCCAGTTCGCCGGCGGCAGCATGGCGACGCCGCTCAATTGGGGTCCGATGCGCAAAGTCGGCGCCGCCGCGCGGCAGATGCTGGTCGAGGCTGCGGCGCAGCGTTGGAATGTCGCTGCAAGCGAGTGCGAAACCGCCTCCGGTCAGGTGCGCCATAAGCCGTCGGGCCGAACGCTGAGCTACGGCGCGCTCGCGACGGCCGCGGCAAAGCTCCCCGTGCCCGATCTGCGCAGCGTCAAACTCAAGGACCCGAAGGACTACAAGATCATCGGCCATTCCATCCCGGGCGTCGATAGCCCGAAGGTGGTCAGAGGCGAGCCGTTGTTCGGCATCGATACGGTGGTGCCGGGCATGCTCTATGCCGTGTTCCAGAAATGCCCGGTGTTTGGCGGCAAGGTCGCCAGCGCGAACGTTGACGCCGTCAGCAAGCTGCCGGGCGTGCGGCATGCGTTCGTGGTGGAGGGCGGCAGGAATTTGCAGGGGTTGATGCCCGGCGTCGCCATTGTCGCCGATAGCTGGTGGCGGGCGGAAAAGGCGCGGCAGAAACTTGAGGTCAAGTGGCACGAGGGGGCGACGCGTGACCAGAGCAGCGAAGGCTTTGCAAAACAGGCCGCGCAACTGGGTGCGCAAGCGCCGGCGCATAGCTTGCGCGCCGATGGCGATGCCGCCGGTGCGCTCAAGAGCGCTGCACATGTGGTCGAAGCGGCCTATTTCTATCCCTTCCTCGCCCATGCGCCGCTTGAGCCGATGAACTGCACCGCGCATGTGCAGGGCGACAAAGCGGAGATTTGGGCGCCGACGCAGAATCCCGAGCCCGGGCGCAAGCTGGTCGCGCACACGCTCGGGCTCGACGAAGAGAATATCGCGGTGCACATGACGCGCGTCGGCGGCGGCTTCGGCCGGCGGCTGATGAACGACTACATGGTCGAGGCCGCCTGGATATCGAAGGCTATCGGCGCTCCGGTGAAGCTCGTCTGGAATCGCGCCGACGACATGCAGCATGATTTCTACCGGCCGGCCGGCTGGCACTTCCTCAAGGGCGGCTTGGACGGGGACGGCAAGCTGATCGCCTGGCAGCAGCATTTCGTCAGCTTCGGCCACAATGGCCATTTCGCGCGCTCGGCCAATCTTGATGCCGATACCTATCCGGCCGGCCGCGTGCCGAATCTTTCCTATGGCTACTCGCTGATTCCGCTCGGCGTTCCCACCGGGCCGTTGCGGGCGCCCGGCGATAATGGCCTTGCTTTCGTCTTCCAATCCTTCATCGACGAGATGGCGCGTGCGGCCGGCAAGGATCCGCTGCAGTTCCAGATCGATCTGCTCGGCAAGGACGAGTTGCTGCCGGCCAAGGGCAAAGGCTTCAATACCGGCCGCTCGCGCGCGGTGCTGGAAAGAGTGCGCGAAGTGTCCGGCTGGGGCAAAGGCAGCCTGCCACCGCGCACCGGGCTCGGCGTCGCCTTTTATTACAGTCATTTCGGCTACTTCGCCGAGGTAGTGGAAGCCGCGGTGGCCAATGACGGGCAAGTGAAGATCAACAAGGTCTGGGCGGTCGGCGATATCGGCAGCCAAGTCATCAATCCGACCGCGGCTGAGAACATGGCGCAGGGCGCGATCCTCGACGGATTCGGCGAGGCCTTGAATCAGAAGATCACCATCGAGAATGGCCGCGTCGTCGAGGCCAATTTCGACACCTTCGAGCCGCTGCGGCTGACGCAGGCGCCGCCGATCGAGGTGCATTTCATCAAAAGCGACAATTCGCCGACGGGCTTGGGCGAACCGCCGTTGCCGGCAGCCATTCCGGCGCTATGCAATGCGATCTTCGCCGCGACCGGAAAGCGCGTGCGCACGTTGCCGATCGATCCAGCGATGTTGAAGGCTTGAACTCAGCGGGGTCGAGGTCGACCGTGGCGGAAGGCGCTTACGCGTGGATGGCCACCGCCCACAGAATCAACGCCAGCACGACCGCGCCGACCAAACCGCCGATGAAGATCGCGCGTTGCGCCGGCGAGCGCAGAATGATCTCGCCGCCCCGCGCCTTTTCGGCAGGGTAAGGCGGCGGCTCGGCTGGTTTTGGCTTTTGGCGAATCCCTCGGTGATCGGCAACGCTCCAAGGACAACCGCTCTGGATGCCGAATAGTTCCGCGGCAGAATATCGGCCGGGTGCAGCCTACCAGATGCCGGGAATCAGGCGGTAGCGCGTCTTCCGGCAATAATCCGCGTAGCCCGGCAGATTAAGCGTGAGGAAGCGCTCTTCGTCGAGCAGCCGCCAAGCGAGCGTGGCGACGATCGGGACAATCATCACCAATCCCCAATAGGAGCCAAGCGCCAGCGGCGTAAATCCGGTCATGACCAGCGCGGCGCTGTACATCGGATGGCGGACGATCGCATAGAGTCCGGTGGAGATGACCGGCTGCCCTGCTTCGACGGTGACGGTCGATGCCGCATAGCTGTTCTGCCGGACCACGACGGCCGTGCCGATAAGGCTCAGCACGACGACAGCGTTGGACGCGAGCACCAGCCAGGTCGGCACCTGCGACCAGTGCCAACGATGATCGAAGCCCGGGATGATCAGCAGCAACACAAAGCCGGCGAGCACCACGGTTATGATGAGTTTTTGTGTCGGCTCCCGCTCGGCGGCGGGCCCGACCTTCATGCGGCGCTCAAGCGCCTGCGGATCGCGCTTGAGGAAATACACGCCAATCCCCGTCGTCGTGACGAAAAAGAGCGCGCCGTAGGCCCATGCCTGCCAATAGTGGAGCGACCCCGCCGGCGCGAGCAACATTGCGAAGAATACCGGCACGAATAGGATTTGACGCAGCCAGACGCGCTTTATTTGGTCCGGGTCCATTTCCGCCGTCCTATGCTCGTTATGCAGGTATTCGACCGGACAGCCATTCTGACCTAATCGCGAGTATGGTACCGCTTGATTCGAAGCGGCCCCTTCCGCTAGAAGCAGGGCAACCTGACTGCGGTTAACGCGGACTTTACCGAGTTCCGCCAGCTTGGCCACGGATCATGAGGGTCAACTAAGAGCCATGTCGACGCGCCACCAGAGCTGCGCGATCGAGCGGGCGGCGCAAGCCGAGCCCGCGGCCACCCTCATTCTGGGCACGCTCCTTCTCCTTACCCGCCCCTGAGGGCCGGCTGGGCATTTTACGCCTGGGCACTCGGGGGATCGACTGAAATGAGCACCCCTTAAGAGCGCCCACGCGGCGCATCCGACGAGAAGGATAATTTCCATGACTACGACCGCTTCGTCCGGGAAGGACCGCGTCGTCATCTTCGACACCACCTTGCGCGACGGCGAGCAATGTCCGGGCGCCACCATGACCCACGAGGAGAAGCTCGAGGTCGCCGAGATGCTCGACACCATGGGCGTCGACATCATCGAGGCCGGCTTTCCCATCGCTTCGGAAGGCGATTTCGCCGCCGTCAACGAGATCGCCAAGCGCGCCAAGAACGCCGTCATCTGCGGGCTCTCGCGCGCCTCGCCGAAGGACATCGACCGCTGCGCCGAGGCGATCCGACCGGCGGAGCGCCGGCGCATTCATACGTTCCTCTCCACCTCGCCGGTGCACATGAAGTGGAAGCTGCAGAAAGAGCCGCACGAAGTCTACGAGATGGTAATCGCCCAGGTGACGCGCGCGCGCAGCCATACCGACGACGTCGAATGGTCGGCCGAGGACGGCACCCGCACCGAGCACGACTTTCTCTGCCGTTGCGTGGAGGCCGCCATCAACGCCGGCGCCACCACCATCAACATCCCCGACACCGTCGGCTACACGGTGCCGGAGGAATATTTCGCGCTCATGAAGATGCTGCGCGAGCGCGTACCCAATGCCGACCGGGCGCGCTTCTCCACGCATTGTCATAACGATCTCGGTATGGCCGTCGCCAATTCGCTCGCCGGCGTCGGCGCCGGCGCGCGGCAGATCGAGTGCACCATCAACGGCATTGGCGAGCGCGCCGGCAACGCCGCGCTGGAAGAGGTCGTGATGGCGATCAAGACGCGCAACGACGTGCTGCCTTACGCCGTCGGCATCGACACGACGATGCTGATGCGCGCCTCCAGGCTCGTGTCGGCGGTGACCTCGTTCCCGGTGCAGTACAACAAGGCGATCGTCGGGCGGAACGCCTTCGCGCATGAGAGCGGCATCCATCAGGACGGCATGCTCAAGCACACCCAGACCTACGAGATCATGACGCCGGAGTCGGTCGGCGTGAAACAGACCTCGCTGGTCATGGGCAAGCATTCCGGCCGCCACGCCTTCGTGCACAAGCTGGAGGAACTCGGCTATCAGTTGGCGGGCAATCAGCTCGAGGACGCCTTCGTGCGCTTCAAGGCGCTGGCCGACCGCAAGAAGCAGGTCTACGACGAGGACATCGAGGCGCTGGTCGACGAGGAGATCGCCACCGCCCACGACCGCATCAAGGTGCTCTCGCTCACCGTGATCGCCGGCACCATGGGCCCGCAATCGGCGACGCTCACCCTCGACATCGACGGCAAGCACGTCACTACCCAGTCGACCGGCAACGGTCCGGTGGACGCCACCTTCAAGGCGATCCGCGAACTGGTGCCGCACGAGGCCAAGCTTGAACTCTACCAGGTGCATGCGGTGACCGAAGGAACCGATGCGCAGGCGGAAGTCTCGGTGCGGCTATCGGAGCAGGGCCGCTCGTTCACGGCTAAGGGCGCCGATCCCGACACGCTGGTCGCCTCGGCCAAGGCCTATCTCGGCGCGCTCAACAAGCTCATGAGCAAGCGCAACAAGACGGCTTCGATCGAGCGCCGCATCCATTCGACCGACGTCGGCTGAAATTCTGCACGCAGAATGTGCCGTGCTTCATGATGGCCGGGCCGCCCCCGAAGGGGCGGACCTCGCAACAGGCCGTTTTCGATAGATGCGCGGGTCAAGCCCGCGCATGATGGATGTTCCGGCGCATAGCCGAAAAATCACATTTCGTCCGCATTTTGTTCGCTTTGGCGACCGAATTGATCGCTATCCGCCCCGGCCACAACCAACACTGGACTTCGGGGACTTCAAAGCATGAAGAGGACACTCTGCGCGGGCGCCTTCGCGCTCGCGGCGATCGGCTTATTGTCGAATATTCCGGCCGCCGGCGCCGGCGAAATGCGAAGTGGCGAGATGGCGCCATCGACGACGGCGGCCGCGATCAATATCGGCCGCATCCACAGCGTGCTCAAATTGCGGCCAGAGCAGGAGCGCTATTGGCGGCCGGTCGAGGCGGCGTTGCGCCAACTCGCGCACCAGCAAGAGCGCAAGGAATCAGAGGGCTTCGTGCACCGGATCAGCCAGCGCGTGGTATCGATCGTGCTTACCAGCGCAGCGGTCGAGCGGCTGGCGTCTGCCGCGCGTCCGCTCATCGCCGTGCTTGACGATCGGCAGAAACAGGAAGCCGGCCAGCTCGCGCAGGAAATGGGCTTGGGATCGGTGGTGATGGCGGCGATGAATTAAGCCGGATGATGCGAGCGACGCCTCGATACCAACGCGCCGACTGAAGCTTTCGCTCGGCATTGAAAAAATGAAATTCCGCGCATCACAAAAGGCGCGGCATTTTTGCATTGCAGCAAACATTGGCTCACTGCGGCGAAGTCTTGGTGGAATTATAAGAGGCATTTGATGGACGAAGGCAACCTACGCCGCACGGCGTCGTCGGCAAATGAGGTGTCGTAGCCATTTGCCCAGAAGCATGTTATCTTTAACTTCATGGCGTGACCCGCGCCGGCACAAGAACTGGCCGGTTGACGCAGCATAGACAGTCTCAAAATAGACAGTCTAAATGACAATCCCGGGGGCGATCTGGGAGGACTTCTATGAGACCGCTTACTTTGCTCGCGGGCGCTGTAGCTATCGCTATCGCCGCCCCCGCATTTGCAGCCGACAACACCATCACCATCGGGTTCACGGACTCGCAGACCGGCCCGCTCAATGTCGATTCGAAAGGGCAGACCCGCGGCTACGACTTCTGGCGCGACGAGGTGAACGCCAAGGGCGGCATTACGGTCGGCGGCAAGAAATACAAAGTAAAGTTCGTCAGCTATGACGACCAATCCGTGGGCGGCCGCGTGCAGCAGCTCTATACGCGCCTCATCAACCACGACAAGGCGCAATTCCTGTTTGGGCCCTATTCGTCGGGAATGACGGCGCCGGCAACTGTCATCAGTGAAGAGTACAACAAGATCATGCTCGACTCCGGCGGCGCCGAAGAAAAGCCGTTCGAGCAGGGCAACAAGTACCTGTTCATGGTGATCACCTCGGCCGGCCATTACCTCTCCGGCGCGATCGCGGCACTGAAGCAGAATGACCCGAAGGCCAAAGTCGCGATCGTCTATTCCGACGATCCGTTTTCGAAGGCGGTGACCACGGCCGCCATCGAGCAGGCGAAGGAGGCTGGGCTCGACGTGGTGATGAACGCATCCTATGCGCCATCCACCACGGATTTTGGGCCGATTGTCAATAAGATGATTTCGTCGGGCGCCGAAGCCTTCCTGGGCGGCGGTCACTATGCGGACGGCGCCACACTGGCGCGTCAGATGCACGAGCAGAAGGCGAACATGAAGTTTGTGTCGATCCTGGTGGCGCCTTCCGACAACAAATTTGCCCAACTGGGGTCGGCCGCTCTCGGCGTGACCTTCCCCTCGCAATGGGAGCCGCAAGTCAGCTACAAGCCGCAGTACGGTCCGACCGGTGCGGAATTCGTCAAGGCCTTCGAGGCCAAATTCAACCAGGTCCCCGATTATCACGCGGCGTCGGGCTATGCTGACGGCTTGATCCTGCAACACGCCATCGAGCAGGCGAACTCCCTCGATACGAAAAAAGTGGCGGCGGCGCTCAACGCCACCGACCTCACGACTTTCTTCGGCCACGTCAAGTTTGCCACCGATTCCGGTCATCATGGCCTGCAGGTCGGCCACACGATGGTGCTGGGGCAGTGGCAACAAGAGAACGGCAAGCTGGGCAAACAAGTGGTTTGGCCGGATGCCGCCGCTTCGGCGAAGATGCTCTACCCGATTCCTGCAGCGACTAATTGAAACAGGCGAGGACCGGCGGTTGCACCGCCGGTCCTGACCGCCCCGGCCGCTCGAACCGTTTCTGAAAAATATGCTCGGCGTCCTCGCATCGGTGATTGACGGGGTACTGGTCGGGTTTGTCTATGGACTTGCCGCCATGGGCCTGACGCTCATCTGGGGCGTCATGGACGTGATCAATCTGACGCACGGCGCCATGATCGTCGCCGGCATGTTCGGCCTTCTGCTGTTGGTGCAGGCGCTCGGAGTCTCGGCATACGTGGCCTTGGTACCGGTTCTGATCGCCGGTTTCGTGGTCGGCGTGGGGCTTTATTGGATCGCGATCCACCGCATGGTCGGCCGACCGCCGCTGATGAGCCTTTTGTCGACTTTTTCCGTCAATCTCGTGCTGGTCGGCCTCGGCACGGCGGCCTTGGGCACGGGGCTTTTCAATGTCGAAGTCTCCGTGCCCGGTTTCAGCCTGGGTCGCTACACGTTTCCCGGCGCCCACATCGTTGCCGCCGTTATGGCTGCGGTAATTGCATACACCCTTTATCTTTTTCTGAAGCGCACCCGGACGGGCAAGGCGGTACGCGCGGTGGCCAACAACCGCGAAGCTGCGGAGCTGGTCGGCATTCCGACGACGCGCGTGCTCGCGATTTCGGTCGGGCTCGGCGTCGCGCTGGCCGGCGTGTCCGGCATGCTGATCGGCACCTTGTTTCCTTTCACCGTGCTGTCGGGCGACAGCTACACGCTCAAGAGCTTCGTGGTGACCGTTCTCGGCGGCTTCGGAAATCCGCTCGGCGCCCTTTTCGCAGGCGTCGCGCTTGGCGTGCTTGAAGGCGCCGTCACCCCCTTCGTGCCGGTCAGCTGGACCCTGGTGATCGAGTTTGCGCTATTCGTGCTGGCGCTGATCGTCTTTCCCGGCGGGCTGTTCGCACCGCGTCGCGGAGCTCTGTGATGCTGCTGCTGAGTCTCGCGCGGCGACCCTTCTTTTGGGTCATCGCGCTCGTCACCGCGGTTTTCGCGATCGCCCCGCTAATCGGCGACAACGTCGACTTGCGCGAAAGCCTGCTGCTCGACGCACTTTACATCATACTCGCCAGCAATCTAAACATCATGCTCGGCTACACCGGCTACATCAATTTCGGCAGCATCGTCTTCTTCGGCCTCGGCGGTTATATCTGCCTTTGGCTGGTGAGCGCGTTCGCTTTGCCGCTCGGCGTGAGCCTGCCGCTCGCCGGCATCTGCGTGAGCCTGTTGGCGCTGGTGTTCGGGCTCGGAATTCTGAGGCTCCGCGGTCACTTTTTCGCCCTCGCCACCATCGGCATCATCGAGGGGGTTCAGGCCTTTGTCCAAAACTTCCAGCCGTGGGGCGGATCGGCGGGCCTCTACCTGTCCGGCGGCACCCTCAAGCCGCTCGGTGGCCCGGCGCAGGCATTATGGATCATCTATTTCTTGATGGTCGCGGTGATGGGCCTGTCGCTCTATCTCAGCTACGTGGTCAAGAGCTCCAAATTCGGCCTTGGCCTGCTCGCGATCGGGCAGAACGAAAACGCCGCCGTAGTTCTCGGCGTCCCGGCTCCGCTTTACAAGGCGCTCGCCTACTGCACCTCGGCCTTTCTGCCGGCCGTCGCCGGCGGCCTGTTTTTCTTCAAGAGCGCGTTCATCGAGCCTGCCTCTGCTTTCGATCTGACGCTGTCGACGGAAGTGATCGTCGTCGTCATGCTCGGCGGCCAGGGGACGGTGATCGGCGTCGCGCTCGGCGCTTATCTTTACGCAGAACTGCGCAGCTATCTGCTCACCACCGCGACATTTTCGAATTTTCAGCTGGTCATTTCCGGTGCGCTGCTTCTTCTCATCGTGTCGTTTTTTCCCAGCGGCCTCATGGGCTGGGTCTACAGCCGTTTCCCGCGCACCCGTAAGTTGCTCGAATGAATGCCTTGCTGGAGGTGAACAAGGTCAGCAAGCGGTTCGGCGGCCTTCAGGCCGTGCGCGATCTCACTTTTGATGTGCGCGAGGGTGAAATCCTCGGGCTGATCGGGCCGAACGGCGCCGGCAAATCGACCGTGTTCAATCTGATCAACGGCGTCTTTTCGCCGGACAGCGGCAGTATCGTGTTCGCCGGCGTCGACATTACCGGCGAGCCCCCGCACCGGGTGGCGCGCCAGGGTATCGCCCGCGCGCATCAGATCGTGCAGCCGTTGGGCGGGCTCACGGTGCTCGACAATTGCACGGTCGGCGCCTGCTTCGGCCGCGAGGATCTGCCGCTCGCCAGCGCGCGCGAGGCCGCGCGCGAGGCGGCCAGCGTGACCGGGCTCGGCGACCGGCTCGATGCGCTGGCGAGCTCGCTGACCACCGCCGGCAAGAAGCGGCTCGAGCTGGCGCGCGCGCTTGCCGCGCGGCCGCGCCTGCTATTGCTCGACGAAGTGCTCGCCGGACTGAACCCGACCGAAACCGAAGGCATGATCACTGTGGTGCGCAGCATCCGCGACAGCGGCATCGCCATCCTGATGATCGAGCACATCATGCGCGCGGTCATGAGACTGTCCGACCGCATCGTCGTGCTCGATCTCGGCAGCAAGCTCGCGGAAGGCGCGCCGCGGCAAGTTGCCGAAGACCCGGCTGTCATCACCGCCTATTTGGGCGACTCCAAATTGATGAGCGCAGCGGAGCGGCCGACATGAGCGATATCCTGCTGCAGGTCGACGGCCTCGAGGCCGGTTACGACGACGTGCAGGTGCTGTGGGGCATCTCGCTCAAGGTTGCGCGCGGCGCCATGACCACGCTGCTCGGCGCGAACGGCGCCGGCAAGACCACCAGCCTGCGGGCGATCACCGGCTCGCTGCGTCCGCGCGGTGGCACGGTGTTTTTTGCCGGCGAGGACGTGACCTGGCTTGCGCCACACGCCAAGGCCGCGCGCGGCCTGGTGCTGGTGCCGGAGGGACGCCAATTGTTCAGCGAGATGAGCGTGGAAGAAAACCTGGAGATGGGCGCCTTTTCGCACCGCGCGCGCGAGCATTTCGACCGCCAGCTCGATCAGGTCTACGGCCTCTTCCCGCGCCTGCAGGAACGCCGGCGGCAGAAAGCCGGCACTTTCTCGGGCGGCGAGCAGCAGATGCTGGCGATCGCCCGCGGGCTGATGGCGGTGCCGGAGATCCTGATCATCGATGAGCTGTCGCTGGGTCTTGCGCCCGTTGTGGTGCAGCAATTGGTGGAAACGCTGAAGGCGCTCAAGGCCGCCGGCGTCACCATTCTGCTGGTCGAGCAGAATCTGCATCTGGCGCTTGCGCTTTGCGACTACGCCTACGTGATCGCCGAGGGGCGCTCCTTCCTGGAGGGGCCGAGCGCGGAAGTTGCCGCCAAGCCCGAGATCCGGCAGGCCTATTTGGGACTCTGATCACACGGCAGGTAGGGCCATGGCCCACTTGCCGTTTTTGCGGACAAATGCGACTGTCCCGGCCAGAAAATCAATCAAACACCTGATTTTCAAGGAACTCAGCGGAGGAAATTCCCTATGCGCAAGTGGCTTTTCGCGGCGGCTGCGGCCGCCGTTTTCGTCGTACCCGGCCTTGCTGCGGCACAGGCGCCAATCGTCATCAAATTCAGCCACGTGGTGGCGAACGACACGCCCAAGGGCAAAGGCGCACTGAAGTTCAAGGAACTCGCCGAGAAATATACCAACGGGAAGGTCAAAGTCGAAGTCTACCCCAACTCGACATTGTACAAGGACAAGGAAGAGATCGAAGCCTTGCAGCTCGGCTCGGTGCAGATGCTGGCGCCGTCGACTGCGAAGTTCGCCCCGCTTGGCGCAAAGGAATTCGAAGCCCTCGATCTGCCCTGGCTGTTCAAGGACGACGAGACCTACGCGAAAGCCATGAAGGGGCCGGTAGGTCAGTGGCTGTTCAAGAAGCTCGAGTCGAAGGGCATCAGCGGCCTCGCTTATTGGGACAACGGTTTCCACATGGCGTCCGCCAACCGACCGCTTTTGATGCCGGCGGATTTCCAGGGCCTCAAAATCCGCATTTCCGGATCGAAAATCGCGGACCAATATTTCCGCAATCTCGGCTCGATCCCGCAGATCATGGCGTTCTCGGAAGTCTACCAGGCGCTGCAAACCGGCGTGGTCGACGGCTGCGAGAATACGCCCTCGAACTATCTGACGCAGAAGTTTCACGAAGTGCAGAAAGACATCACGGTCTCTTATCATGCGCATCTGCAATATGCGGTGATCGTGAATTCGAAGTTCTGGAACGGGCTGCCGGCCGACATCCGCACTCAGCTTGATAAGGCGATGTCGGAAGCGACCGACTACACCAATTCGATCGCCAAGAAGGAGAACGAGGACGCGCTCGCCGCGATCAAAGCGTCGGGCAAGACCACGCTGCATTACTTGACCCCCGAGCAGCGTTTGGCTTGGCAGAAGGCGATGCAGCCGACTTACAAGTGGGCCAAGGGCCGGGTCGGCCAAGAGGTGCTCGACTTGATCGCCAAGGAGCTCAACGTCAAGATGCACTGACGGCAATCTGGCTGCGCAACAAGAACAGCGGCCGGGAGTGAGCGCGCTCCCGGCCGTTTTGCGGTGAGAGGGGAGGGGCGTGCTCAAGCGGATCAACCGCGCGCTCGACCATCTGGAAGAGTGGCTTATCGCGACGCTGATCGCGGCGGCGACACTTTTGATTTTTGTCGCCGTCGTGCACCGCTACGGCACCGGCGCCTCCATCAATCTGTCGAAATGGGCGGACGCGCACGGCATTCCGTTCATTTCCGTCCCGCTCAAAAATCTGTACTTCTGGCTGGCTTCGCTCGATCTTTCTTGGGCGCAAGAGCTCTGCATCTACATGTTCATTTGGATGGCGAAGTTCGGCGCCGCCTACGGCGTTCGGACCGGCATCCACGTCGGCGTCGACGTTTTCGTTAACATGTTGCCGCCGCCGGCGCGCAAACGCGTGATCGTGTTCGGCCTGCTTTGCGGCGCGCTATTCACGGGAATTGTAGCCGTCTTCGGCGGCCGATTTGTCGAAGAAATGTTTGCGACGGGCCAGCAGTCGAACGACCTCGAAGCGCCGATGTGGATCGTTTACCTGACGCTGCCGCTCGGCTCCGGTTTGATGTGTTTCCGATTTCTGCAGGTAGCCTGGTGGTTCTACTGGACCGGCAAGTTGCCGCATCACGACGCTGCGCAGGTCGCCGGCGTTTCCGACACTCCCGCACTGCATCCAAGCGACGCGCCGGCCGCGCCGGCACACCAGAAGAGCCCGCTCGGCCTCCTTCTGATTTTGGCGCCGATCCTGATCGTCGCAATCTGCGCGGCAAACGCGGCCGGCATTATGCCCTTGCCGCACGGCCTGCGCGCCGCCATCGTTTTCATCCTGTTGATTGCGTTGATGCTGACCGGGATGCCGGTATCCATCTCGCTCGGCCTCACCGTGCTCGTATTCATGTTTACGCTGACCGACGTACGCACCGAATCGGTCGCGCTCAAGCTGTTTACCGGTCTCGAGAGCTTCGAGATCATGGCAATTCCCTTCTTCATCCTGGCCGGCGGCTTTCTCACTCACGGCGGCGTCGCAAGACGAATGATCAACTTCGCGACCGCCATGGTCGGCCACTGGTATGGCGGCCTCGCGCTGGCAGGCGTGCTGGCCTGCGCCTTATTTGCTGCGGTTTCCGGCTCCTCGCCCGCGACGGTCGTCGCGATCGGGTCCGTGATCTTGCCGGCGATGGTCGCGCAGGGCTTTCCGAAACGTTTCGGCGCCGGCGTCATCACCACATCCGGTTCTCTCGGCATCTTGATTCCGCCGTCGATTCCGATGGTGCTGTTCGCGGTTTCGACCAATTCTTCGGTCGGAAAATTATTCATTGCCGGCATTGTGCCCGGCATCGTGATGGCCACGATGCTGGGGGCGACGACTTTCTATCGCGCCAAGCGCAACGACTATCCGCGCATGAAGAAGGCGTCGTTAGCCGAACGCTTACGCACCTTTCGCGAATCGATCTGGGGCCTCCTTCTCATCTTCATCGTAATCGGCGGCATCTATTCCGGCCTGTTCACGCCGACCGAAGCTGCCGCGATGAGCGCGGTCTATGCCTTCATCATCGCGGTCTTTGTTTACAAAGATCTGAAGCTGCGCGATGTGCCGCAGGTCTTGCTGTCGGCGGCGAATCTGAGCGCAATGCTGCTCTATATCATCACCAACGCTGTGCTGTTCTCGTTCCTGATGACCTACGAGAACATTCCGCAGGCCTTGGCCCAGTGGATGCTCGACCAGGGTTTGGGTTGGATCACCTTCCTGCTGGTCGTGAATGTGCTGCTGCTGCTGGCCGGCAATGTGATGGAGGCATCTTCGATCATTCTGATCATGGCGCCGATCCTGTTTCCGGTCGCCATCAAGCTTGGCATCGACCCCATCCATTTCGGAATTCTCATGACGGTCAACCTGGAAGTCGGGCTGTGCCATCCGCCGGTCGGATTGAATCTATACGTAGCGTCGGGCATCGCCAAAATGGGCATCACCGAACTGACAATTGCAGTGTGGCCGTGGCTCATGACTATGCTGATCTTCCTGGTGATCGTGACCTATTGGCCCGGTCTGTCTCTCTGGCTGCCTCGGCTGCTCGGCATGATGTGATTCAGCGACCCAACGCGCAAGACGGCATTTTCCTGCGCAGCATTTGCCATGAAAATTTTTAAGTCTACATTGCGCGCAATTAATCTCTGACAAAACTTTAACTTGCTTGTAACGGCGCACTCCCCACTATTTGCGCCATCAAGTGTCCCATTGGAGGAGACCATGTGGAAGACTGTACTCGCCGGCACGACCGCGCTAGCGATCGCCGGCACTTCGCTTGTCTACGCGCAGCAAGGCCCCGGCCAGGCCGGCGCGGCGCCGCACTGGCGGCCGAGCGCGGCGGACATCAGCGCGTTTGCCGATGCACGCATCGCGGCGATTCATGCCGGACTCGCATTGACGCCCGATCAGGAAAAGAACTGGCCGGCGGTGGAGAGTGCGCTGCGCGATATGGCCAAGCAGCGCGAAGAGTGGTTCACGGCGCGCGCCAGCGCCGATCGCCCGAAGGATCCGATCGAGCGGTTGAGCCTGCGCGCAAAGGTGATGTCGGAGCGCGGCGCGGCGTTGAAGAAGCTCGCCGATGCGGTGGGTCCGCTTTACCAGAGCCTCAACGACGCGCAGAAGCACCGCTTGGTGGTGCTGGCGCGGCTCGGCGGCCGGCGCTTCGGCGAATGGCGCGGTCACCACGGGTGGTGGCATGGCGGCCGCGGCTGGCGAGATGACTGGCGCGGGCGTGGAATGATGGATGGCGGTCCGCAGCCGCAATAAGAGTAGCAGACAGCGGCCAACGCTTTCCCCGACGCGCGCCGCAGTCTAGGAAGCCGCCGGGCGTGCCCGGCGGCTTTTCCGTTACGTGGGCCGCAATTTAGCGGGACAGGCGCGGCTGGACAGTGTGGTCTCGCTTTGCTAAGGGACGCGCGCCACGCGGGGATTATCCGCAGATCGGCAATCCGGGCGCATAGCTCAGTTGGTAGAGCAGCTGACTCTTAATCAGCGGGTCCAAGGTTCGAGTCCTTGTGCGCCCACCAAGCATGGCCAAGCAAGCAAAGAAAAAATAGATGCAAATCAAAGGTTCCTTGCAATTCGAGAATCATTTCAGCGACAACTGCATCAAATGGGCAGGCGCGCAAGGTATTTGAGTGCGCCGAGTGCAGGAAGAAAAAAATATGCACCGCCTTGCACTCGAACAAACTGCGGCACATTCGTAATACGGCGCCGGCAACCGCCTTGGCGTGAATAGCTGAAGGCATTTGTCAGGCGGCAGCCGCTGATGGCCACACGGTTGCCGAGAAGCGGATCGCTCTCCTCGGTGAGACCATTGAATTTTGTGCCGGTCAGCCAAGCGTTTTGAATAAATTCGAACTGACGGCTGATATTGGCATTAAGGGCTATGAAGCGCAGGCCTCTTTGCTCGTCCGTGGCGCCCGGGCGGAGCGCATCCTCGGGCGAAAGGTACGTCCCATATTCGCGGCCGCGCCGCAGGAGGCGATGAAAACGGGCAGACGCCACGAGGTCATCGCGCGGCGCTTGCGCGCCGATCCCGAGTATCTGGATCAGCCGCGAAATCGGGCCGCTCTCTCCTCCAGGCAAGTCCGCCGTGCGCGGGTTGGCGCGGCGAATATGGGCGCCGAAAGGGCACTGCAATCCATTCACGTCGGCCTCAAAGGTGAAGTGATTGAGTTTGCCGGCATCGCCAGCATCAATGCCCGCAATCGGTCCCTCCCGAATCGGGACCAGGGGCTCCCCCTGCAAAGTGCGTCCGACCATCGCCTCGGCCAACTGCTGCCATGGGTAATCGGCGGCTTGCGCCTCTTTGTAAATAAACTGCCAGAAACCGCGGACGTCCTGATACAAGTCGCGCAGCACCAGATAGGTGCCGTTTCGTCCCAAATCACGTTTTTGCGCATCGTCTTCCGCCAGTGGCAACAGGCCGTCCGGATCGTCCGACGGGTCCAGCAGCGGTCGATCGGTGTAGCGGCCATATTCGTTGGGATAGCCGAGTAAGAACTCGCCGAGCGCGGCGAGGTTTCGAAAAGCGAGCGCCATTTCATCCGTCTTGACGGTCCGATTCCAGTCAAGGGCAGGCTGGCTGATGCCGTCAACGAAGCCAAACGGCTCCCGTCCGGCCATATCGCTGGTGCCCAGGCATTCGATGACCGAAAAAGCGCGGGCCCACAAAGAATCCTTCAATCGATTTTTCCATTCCTTGAAACGAGCGGGTGTCGCGTAGATCATCGCCGAGAGGTGTGGAACGTTGCCGGCGCGGCCCCAGCGCCAGGTCGAAGGCGCATTGGCGTCGACGTCGCCGAGCCGGCGCGAGCGTGCATCATCGCCGCTCATGCCCGCAACGAACTCGGACGAAAAGCGCTCGATCACCGTTGCCGGAACTCCCAGCGCTCTTAGGCCTTCGGCGGTCACCGCGATTTGCAGCGCCGTCTCAGGCGGCGGATCGCGCGTCTGTGCGCTTGTCACCGGCGCATTCGCCAGCCATTCGCGCGCCGCGGCGCGGTCGGCGACGCGGAGCAGGTAGAAGTCGGCCGCTATCATGTGGCCATGGCCAAACCGGACGATGCCTTGGATGTCATCGAGTTCGGCCGGGCGCGGGTGAGTTGCTAAAGAAGTTGCAGCCATTCGCGGACCTCGGCATCGGTCATCGTCGGCCGTTCAAGACCTTCGCGGATGAGAGCATTTCTCATCAGATCGAAGGCAGTGAGTCCTGGATAGGCCTTGTACCAAACCTGCACCGGCAGTTGATGACGCTGAAGGTAAAATTCAAACTTCTGCTCGACGGACGAGCCACCGTGGATCAGCCAGTCCGTCTTCGGATAACCGACGCCATTGCTGAATAGGATATTCAACCCCCAGCCGACTTTGTTGATGAAATCGTCCATGTAGCTGTCGAGCGAGCCGTCGTAGTTGCTGGCGAAGAACATCTGGTTGGTGCCGTTGATGAAGACCCAGCGGGCGAAATGGATCGTGCGCACCCGGGTCAGGCGGCCGCGGCCGTAAATATGGCGAGCGGCATAATTTACCAGTAAGAGCAGGAACAGCACGGTCGAAAGCCTGAAAAGGCCAGGTTTCAGATAACCCAACACGAGGTAAGGATTGGTGACGTCGTGGTCCTCAAGCGCGGCGATGGCGACGCGCCGTTTGGCGTCCGGCCGCGCCAGGATTTCGGGATCGCGCGTCTCGTGGCGGCGTAACAGCCACAGGAACAACGGCAGATACAACAACAGCAAGGGGCTGACGACCAACAGTCCCAGCGGAACGGCAACCGCATGCAGCATGTTTTGCAGCCACCAGCCGAGCGGCGTCGGCTGGGGCGGCGACAAGGTGATCGTCCCTTTTCCTTGCTGGGTGCGGACGAAGTCGATCAGCTCCCTTCGCAGCTGCTGCGCGGGCTTGCCGGCAAGGTGGCCCGCGTTCGCGTCCAAATGGGCTGACAGCAGGTCGTAGAGCCGAGCCTCCTCGTGGATCTGCCGCACCGTACGGCCAATCCAATTGACGTAGGCGGCGATCGCCTTCCGCTGGTGCTGTTTCATCCAGGTCAGCAGGTCGCTCTCCTCGCGGTAACCGTCGCAGTGCGAGAAAAGTCGGCGCAGCCCGGGTGCGCACCTGTCGGCCAGCGCGGCGAGGAATTCGTCGGCCGACCCATCGCAATCGATGAGGAACGCCAGGCTGGGAGCGAACGGCTCGGGGGTGATGCCGTAGACCCGGATATCGTCGGGGGCCGGGTCCTCCAAAATCATCAGTCGCGCGACGTGCAACCCTTCGAAGCGCCCGAATGGGATAACGGCGTTTTCCGGATCGGCGAAGCCCGGCTGCCGATTCATGGTCGCGAGAAGATCACGCAAGGCCTGCAGTCGCCCCGAGGCGACCGGCGCCATGATCAGTAGGTTGGCTTGGGGCAACATGGCGCTACGTCGTCTTCAAGTATTCCAGCAAAGCGCGTTTGTCGGCCTCGCTCAATCCGGTGCCGTAGACGTGGCCGCCATTGTCGTTGCCGCGCAATTGCGTGTCGAAGCGGAAGCCATAAGCCGCCGCTTCCTTGCCGGTCGAGATGAATCCGACATGATCGAGATCGACCACGTCATAGCCGCGGTAGAACACGGCCGGCCGTTGCGGCGGCGGCGACAGCAAATCCCACAATGTCGGCACCGATCCGTTGTGCAGATAAGGGCCCAACAGCCATAGCCCGACCAGCGGGCGTGCCACATAGCCGCCTTGCGCGCCCTGTACGTCGGAACGGCGAGCGCCGAGAAGGCGCACGACCGCATTCATGCGGTCGGCATCCTGCTGGCGCCAAGCCAAGACATGCTGCGGATCGGTCCCGATTTCTGCCAGCGGAATAGCGGTGCCGGTGCGCCGCCCGCCTTCGGCATGACATGACGCGCATTGCTCGGCGAAAATCCGTTTGCCGCGGTCGATCAGACTCTGGTCGAGGGCCGCAGGGAACTTCGGCGGCTCGAGCTTGGCGATGAACGAGGCGATCCATTCATTGCGCGCTTCAAAGTCCTTGACGGGCAATGAGCCGATGCCGATCGCCGAACTGGCGACCACGGCGTAGACGGTTTTCGCTTCTCCGGCGGAATGCAGGAGCTCGCCCTTGCGGTTGGCGAGCCGCCACAGCGCCGGAAAATCAGTGTTGCCGACGCTATCGTCCCACGGCGTCTGAGTCAGGATGAATTTCGGCAAGTTGAATGCGTCGTCACGCCCCGGCCCCCAGGCCGGTTTCGAATTCATCCAGCCGAGCTCGTGTTCGGCGAGCTGCAATGCCTTGCGCGTGCCCGGGATCAGGACCGTCGCGTAGATCGTGTAATCGAGCGCATCAAGCGGGAAATTCAGCGCGATTTCCGGCAGTAATCGCGCGGCGGTGAAGCGGCGGTCGTGCGATGCGGCGATCAGAAAGCGCAACAGCCCTTGCAGGTTTAGCGTGTGCGCGGGCCCGCCGACCGCGAAATGCGGCGGCTCGCCGGGCTTGAGTCGGTAGCGCGTGGTATGGCAGAGCGCGCAATTCATGGTGACGCGCTCGTAGCCGAGTCGCTTGATCGACAGCCCGACCGGAAGCCGCTGCCCTTCCTCCCAGGCGAGCCCGAAAGCGCCATAACCACCATAGCCGGCCTTTGCGGGCCCGTATCCTTGCGTCGCGTATTTCTCCACCAGGTCGGGAAACACCCGCGGCAGGATCATGAAGATCGGGTAGGGGATGCCGGCGAGCGCCTCGCTTTCCAACGAGCCGTAGCTGAAGCGCGCGCTGTCGTCGGCAAGCTGTTGCGGCTCCGTTGTGAAGAATTTCCACCAAATGATCCCGCCGACGACCGCGGCAAACAGGACCACGACCGAAACCCCGATGGCGATGCGCCGCCCTAAAACGCTAGGCTCAGCCATGACCTTCGCTCGACCTTCTCCAACTTCTCGCGATGCCGCAAGACTTCAAAAAGTCTTCAAGTATTCGACGATGGCGTCCTTGTCCTCCGGCGGCAGATCCGTGCCATAGGCGTGGCCGTCATGCCCGCGATTGCTGTTGCCGGCCCACTTGCCGGGGACGCAGACATTGTCGTCGTGTCGATTTTCCGGATTGGTCTCGGCCGCGCACAGCGTCGGACCGGCCACGCATTGGGTCTCGTAGCGGAAGAACTTGACGCCCGATTCCTCCGCGACGTTGGAGACGAAGCCGAGTTTGTGTTGATCGATGACGTCGTAGCCGCGATAAAAGACCGTCGGCCGCCTGTCGGCGGGTTCCAGAAGGTCGCGCACCGTCGGTACCGAGCCATTGTGCAAATAGGGCCCGCGCAGCCAAATGCCGTCGAGCGGCATGTTCGCGTAGCCGTTGGTCTTGCGGAAGTGCGAGAAACGCTCGCCGGGATAGGCGGCGTAGAGATTGCCCTGCTCGACGGCGAGCGCGTAGGTATAGTTGTCGAGCCGGCAGGGGTCGGTGCGGATACTCTCGATCGGCTCGACCTTTCCGACCCGACTTCCCGAGAAGTCGCGGCTGCTGGCGCCATGGCAGCCCGCACAGTATTCGGCATAGAGCGGCTTGCCGCGTGCGGCCAGCGTGCTGTCGATCTTCAACGGATATTTGGGCGGCTGGTTTGCGCTCGTGCGCAGCCAACGCGCAATGACGTTCAGCGAATCGCGGTCGAGCATAGTGGGCACCGCGCCCGTTCCGAACGCCGCACTGCGGTTGCGCTCTTCGACGCTGTCGTTATTGCCGTCCCAGTGAAGCTGCATGTGAAGATCGGCGCGCGGGCCCTGCAGCCACAGCGAGGGGAAATCGACGATCCCGACCGATTGCCGCGGCGGCAGATGTTCGAACGGCCAGTTCAGCAGCGCTTTTTCCGGTCCGAACGTGTCGAAGCGCCCTGGCCCCGGCGTCACTTCATCGTTCAGGAAACGGAAGCGGAAGCGGGCGAGAATCAGTCCTTCTTTCATCGCCGGCACCGCGATGTATTCAAGCAGCAGCCGCTGCAATAGCGAATAATGCGCACCGGCGCGCTCGGCGGCCTGAACCACTTGCCAGGGGTTGAAGCGTTCGTCGAGGGCGCAACTAATCAGGGACCGCGTAAAGCGCTCGAGATCAAGTCGATTGGCGGGCATGCCGGCGACGGGCACATGCGGGCTTTGCGCGCTCGCGCGGTAGGTCCCGACATGGCAGGCGGCGCAATTGAGTGAAATCCGCTCAAAGCCAAGACTGCGCCGCATCGACGTACCGACCGGCCGATCCATTCCCTTTTCGTAAAGAAAGCCAAGCGATTCCCAGCCCTCGCCCGGCAAATAATCGCGACAGAGTTTCGGCAGCGCCTTGAATATGCCCACCGGGATGCCGGCAAGGCGGTCGCCGCCGGTGGAGCCGTATTTGAACTGCATGACCGGGTCGTCGAAGGTCTCGGCCTCGTCGCGGTGGTAATCGTAATAGAGATAGCCGGCAGCGACGACGACAGTTGCCGCTACGGCGCCGACGATGCGCCAGCGCGCGCGCCAGACCGATCGCAATCCTCTGCCGAGTGTCGCGGCCGTTGCGCAAAGCCAGTACCAAATTCGATTCCAGCGCATGGCGATTGCCGCCTTTCCGTGATTCGCCGACTAGGGCAGGTCAATCACGAGAATTGCAGTGCAAAATGAAACAGCCGCTTCTTCCCGCCGAAGACCTCGCCCAGATAGAATCCAGGCTCGATCGTGCGGATTTCGTCGCGAATCCATCCGGCGACGATGGACGTCTCCGAATAGTCGAGCACGATACATTCCTTGCCGTCGAACCAGCTCGGTCCCTTGTAGACCCTGGCGATGATGGCGGCGATGCCGAGCGGGGTGATCTCGTTCTTCAACAAACCCGCCTTGGCGTCGAAGATCTTGCCCTGCCATGCAAAGTGGTTGATGAACCTGGCAATCTCCGGCGTGTAGCGGGTGCCCTCGGCGATGATCGCCGTGCCCTTGCCCTCGCCGTTGGGAATCTCGCCGGGCGGGCTGTTCGAGAAGAGCTGGTCAAGCTGCTCCGTCGTCATCGCCAACAACTGCTCTATCGTGTATGGCATGTCCCCGCACTCCTGCTTGCCTGGGCGTCGGCCAAGATAGCGTCGGCCGCCTTTTCGGCGATGATGTAGATGGCGCTGACGATGAAAAATCCCGGAATGCGCGGGAAGATCGAGGCATCGACGACGCGCAGCCCGCGCGTACCGTGCACGGCGAAATCCCCGCCGATCACCCCGTTGCGGTGGCGCGGTCCGATCGCGCAGGTGCCGCAGGCGTGGTGGCCCCAGGCATGGTTGCGCACAAACTCGGCGAGCTCCGCGTCGCTCTGCAGGTGACGGCCCGGCACTTCTTCCTCGGCGACAGGACCGTCATCGTTCAGCGCGTCGACCAGCCGGCGCGCCAGGCGAATTCCTTCGACCACGGCCTGTAGATCCGCGCCATCGCGGTCATCGTCTTGGTCGAAATAGTTGAAGTTGATGTCCGGCACGGCTCGCGGATCGGCCGACCTGAGTTTTAGGGTGCCGGCCCGGTTGAGCGTGTGCGCCTTCAAGATCGCCCACGTCATGTAATTGTTTTCGACGATGTCGTGAGAGTAACCGGGAAAATACCCGGCGAATTTGGCGAGCAGCGCCATCAAGAACAAATCCGGCTCCGGCTTTTGCGGCCCCGACCGCTGGATGACCGCGATCGCGGCGCCGTTCGACGTGTACATGCCGGCGCGGCGATCGTGCCATGCGCGGTAGATCGGATCGCTAGCATCGAAGTGGGCGCCCTGCAGCACCTCCCACGGTTTTGCCAGGCGGTTGACGACGCCGATTTCGTAGCGGTCCTGTAGATTGCGGCCGACGCCGGCAAGCTCGACCTTTACCGGCAGACCGAGCGCACGGAGCTCGGCAGGCGGTCCGATGCCCGACAGCATCAAAAGTTGCGGCGAGTTGAAGGCGCCGCCGGCCACGATCACTTCGCGCCGCGCCCGGACCTGCTGCGGCGTGCCGGCTGCGGAAGCCGCGGCCGGGTCGGCTCCATAGAGGTGCTTGCCGGAAAGATATTCGACGCCGATCGCGCGATTGTCGTCGTCAAGCATCACGCGTGTCGCTAGGGCATGCAGGCGCAGGTCCAACCGGTTGTAACGCCGGGCGGCGACGTCGAGCACGCGTTCGCGCGTGCCGCAACGTTGATGCGAGGCGGTGGTAAGAGGGGTAAAGCAAATACCCTCGAAACTGCCCTGACCCGGCAGGCGAGAATTAGGGTCGGCTTCGCCGAGCAGCAACATCCGCAGGCTGCGCAGCGGATGCTTGGCCGTGAAGACGATCGCACGCGTGGCACTCAGAACGAGGTGCACCAACGCATCATCGCGCAACGCTTCCGTGGCACGCGCCGCCTCGGTGTCGAGCCAACCCGTCCAGCCGTGGCCGGTCGCGTCTATGCCGAGCCTGCCGAGCAAGCGCCAAAGCGGCCGATAGCGGCAGTTTTCCACGCGCCTTCGATAACGACGCATGTTGGATGCGCGCCAGGAGGCATCGCCGGTGAGTTCGGCTATGGCATCCCAGTCGCTGTCGTGGGGCGTCATGAAGATCATCGCATTATGCGCGGTACAGCCGCCAAGCGTTCCGGCCCGCGGATAGAAAACGCCGCGCGGTCCGCATTTGGGGTCGAGGCGTTGGCGAGCCGCGTCGGCATAGTGGCGAACAAAGAAATCCCACCGCATGGCAGGATGCTCCGACGCCAATGGATGGAAGGCAGGCACGTCGTAGTTTTCTGGCAGCCCCTTCGCCGCCTCACGCCGCGCGTCGCCACCCGCCTCGAGCAACACCACGTGCATGCCCGCTTCCGCCAGCCGTGCCGCAACCGTGCCACCGCCGGCGCCGGAACCGATGACAACATAGTCGCACTCGGAATCGTCTACGTCCGCCATTGCACCGCTGACCGTTCAGAAAGTCTTGAGGAATTCGATCAAGGCGCGCTTGTCCTCGTCGCCTAATGGAGGCTCATCCCCCATCAGCGCCGTCCCAAAATAGTGCCCGCGGTTGACCGCAAAGTCCGGGCACTTATTGAGTTCGAGCAACGGCTCCTTGAGGTTGGAGAAGACCTCAAGCAGCTGCTGATCGGTCGCCGACGGCGGCAACTTCAGAAGATCGAGTTTCAAGCGAAGCAGCAGCCGGATGAGCCTGGTGAAATGCGCGATCTGCTGCAACGGATCGTTCGTCTCCGGCAAAGGCTGCAGGTTGGCGAGCAGGTTGACGGGGACGCCGGCCGGTATCGGGCCGATGGTGATGGTACCGTCGGCATCGATCAGCTTCGGCAATACGTCGTGCAAAGGACCCTTGAGGCGGTGCAGCAGTTCTGGCTGATATCCCAGCGGAATCCTGATGTAGCTGCGCGTCGTCGTGCGGTCGATCGCGCCGGGCACCTTGTCGCCGAGCAGCTCGTCCTTTTTGCGTTTCTCCGGCCATAGCATCTGTTCGATGGAGGCGTTGAAGACGCGCATGCGGGCTTCGACCGAGGGATCCTGCTCGAACGGGCCGACACTGTTGTTCAGTAGGAACGGCGCCGTGGACCACAGGCTGATCAGCGACGCCGGCCGGGTGTAGCCGCGCCCGCCCGCCGGCATGTCGTAGGATCGCGCTTCCCCCGTGAAGGGATCGTGCACGGTTATCGTTCCGACCGACGGCAGGTTTTTGTACGACTGCGACGAGAAATTGTCCCAGATATTGCCGGCGATGGCGTTGGTCGCGAGAGGGCTGCAGGCGTTGGTCTGCAGCAGGGTGAGGGGGATACGCGCTTCGGTCGACAGGAAATTGTCGTCGAGAAAATCAGGCGCGCTGACGATCGCCCGCATCTTCTGTTTGTAGTCGTCGGTTTTGGTCCAGCTCCAATAGCGGTTCCAACAGGCGAGGTAATCCGGCCCATTGCAGCCGTCCGGATCGAGCCCCGTTGCGGGCGTCGGTTGCTTGCTCGAATGGCAGCGCGCGCAGGTATCGGCAAAGACCTGTTTACCGCGATCGAGAACCGCTTGGTCGGTGGTCAGATATTTGGTTCCGCCCGGTGCATCCTTCAGGTGATGCGGAAACGACGCCTTCACCAGATACAACGCCATGTCGGGCGTGGTGGCCTCGGTCGCCCGCCAGTAGGCCGAATTTCGCTCGGCAACGGAGATTTCGATCGGCGAGATCGGCTTGCCGCCGGCCACCGCATTGAAGTGCAGGAGCCATTCCTCGCTGAACAGGCCGATGTTGAGGTAGACGCGATTGAGCGCGCCGAGCGCGCCGACCGAGTCGGAGCCGTCCTTCAGCACGCGTGGCGTCCAGACGATGTCGGGCTTTTTGAAATAGCGCGTCAACGGTCCGCTTGCGACGAAGTCGTTGAACTGTTTGTTGTTGAGCTCGCCGCCGGCCAATTTCTCGCGTCCCCAGCGCAGCGCGTGCTCGAGGCGCGCGCCGAGCGTGTATATGGCGTTCATGGTGCGCGGATTATTGATGTAATCGGTCGATACCAGCGAGGTATCCATGGCGCCGGGCCGGTAGGTGCCGACCAGCTGGTACATGAAATTGTCGGAATCGGCGCTGTAAACGAACAGCCGGTCGACCCACATATATTGGGCGCCGACCGTCCCGCTGAGATTCTTCCATTCGGGGTGTGCCGGATTGGCCGGCGGGTTGGTCGGGCTTGGCCCGACATGGCAGAAGCCGCAGGACATGCCGACGCGATAGGGGCGCACCAAGTCCTTGTCGTTGTAGTAGGACGGATCGGTGAAATACCGTTGTGGATCCCAGCGCTTCGCGGCCGCCTCGTTGAAATCGGGATTCGGGAACAGGCGCAATCCGACGATGCCGCTCGGCTCGCCATAGGAGGAGCCCACCGGCACCGTGGTGCCGCGCGCGTCGATCTTGACTCCTGGGTATTTGGCGGCATTGGCGAAGGGATCGGCAGGGCAGTCCGTCCGCCGTAGGTCGAGCAGCAGCCCGAAGCGCTTGGGGTCGGGCCCGCTCGGCGCGTCGAAACACGGCTCGTTGATGAGGCCGAGGTAGCTCCAACGCCGGTCGCGGTCGATCTTTTTTGTGGGATCGTAGGCCACGATCTTCAGGAGATCGAAGGCGCCAAAGGTGCTCGCGGTCATGCCGTCCCAGAAGCGGTCGTTGCCTCCGGTCCAGACGATCCACATGTTGCGGCCCTTAATCTCGTCCGGCGTGAGCGCAACGCCGCCGTCCATGTCGTGGAAATAATCTTCGTCCGCCGCCGGAAAGGAGGCTGCATCGCGCCCAACCGCCTGCGCTTCGTCGAGCACCTGTCCGGACCGGGGCGCGTTGTCGAAGCCCATCAGCAGCAGGCAGAGCGCGGCACCTGCGGCCAGCCGCGCGGGCAGCATAATTTGAGACTTCATTGTCACCCCCTGGTCGGATCGCCTGGCCAAGGCCCAGCTTAGAGGGCTGAGCGCTTGGGATGTGTGATGCCGGTCACGCTTCGCCGCACGACGCCGAGCGTATGTCCATCTCTATTCTTGCCCTGCTGGGGCGAACGATCGCTCCGTACGTTGATACCTCCACGCATGGCATGATTGGTCTCGCACCCGGCCACGTCGGCCGAGTACGATTTCCACAAGCAAATGGCTGAAGGGAATGAGACGGCGCGCCGCGCGGTAGTCTGCACGAACCAAGCCGGCGCATTGGCCGTCCGCTGCAAGAATTAACCGCGCTGCGAGGATTCATAGCCCCGCCTCAGCTTCAACTGTACGATGCAACGATAAGGCCCGCGCATATCCTCCGCAAGGGAGAAGCCGGCAGTTCTGGGCGCGCATGAAAAGCATTAGCATTCGCGGAAAAATGCGCCCAGGCTCTTTGAATCTTCCTAACGCGTCACCGGAATTTGGCGCGATCCATCTGCGGAAGGCCCGCTTTCAGTTACGCAAAAAAAATACGGAACGCATGCAACGCCGGAACGTCTTGCACCACACGGCATGCCAAAGAAAAGTGATGTCGGGAATTGCCCATCCCCTGTTATCGTTGCTGAAATCTGAATGAGGTGAGCTAAAACGAAGTAATCGGATTGGTCACGCAAGACCGGCTTTCGCATCGAGAGGACAAACGCTTATCTGTGGCGAACATGGGTGCCACTGAATGCCAATGTCATCGGCCAGATTGAGCTTCTACGCTGCAGTTATTGGCGCATTGCTCGCCAGCGCAAGCGGCTGGCCACGACTTGCAGGGGCATCGGAGCGCGAATTTCCGCAGGCTACTGTCGATTATTTTGCGGACATGGACGACGGCGTGGCGCTCGCGCCGAACGAGGTCAAGGGCCGCAATACTTGGCTGATGTGGACCGGCGGCAACCAGGCGTTCTGGGATTATCTCGCGCGGCGCAGCTTCGGTACCTTCGACCTGCTCAAGGTGCTCGACAGCCGCAATCGAGCGAGGCGTTTCACCGATTACGGCCTGATGAACGAGCCCGGCTTCAAGCAGGCGGCGACGCCTGACCCGTTCGGGCTATGGTTTGACGTGCCGGACGACTCCCACGACGGTGCTTACACCGTCGATTATCGCGAGACGTTTCCAAAGGATGTCTTCCTGCGCACCTATGGACGCGCGTCCGGCATCGTGGGCTTGCGCCTGTTCCCCAATCCCGATTTCGATGCTGCGGCACGAGCGCGCTGGGATGCACAGCGCTTCTACAACGATCCGAGCTACTACCGTGATCCAACGCTGGTCCGGCCTTACCGTGTCGGAATGGCGTGCGGGTTTTGTCATGTTGGCCCGCATCCCCTGCACCCGCCGGCCGATCCCGAGACGCCGGAATGGCGCAACCTGTCGAGCAATATCGGCAACCAGTATTTCAACACTTCACGGGTTTTCGTGCTGCCGGGCAACGAGGACAATTTCCTCTATCAGGTGGTGAGCTCGATGCCGCGGGGCACCGTCGACACCTCCGCCTTGGCGACCGACAATCTCAACAATCCGCGCAACATGAACGCGATCTACGACGTTGGCACGCGGATCGCGGTCGCCGCCAAGGAGAAGCTCGCCGGCGGCAACCTCGCCATACCCGGCACCAAGCCGGACATGCCGGTGCCGCACGTGCTCAAGGACGGCGCCGATTCGATCGGCATCCTGGGCGCGCTGGCACGCGTCTATATCAGCATCGGCACCTTTCACGAGGAGTGGATTAAGCACTTCAATCTGCTGGTCGGCGGCAAGACGCAGACGCCGATTTCGGTCGCGTTCGCGCGTCAGCATTCACCCTATTTCCGCGCGACTTTGGATCGGCTGCCAAATCTGGCGGCATTCTTCGTGGCAGCGGCCAAACCGCAGCCGTTGGCGCGCGCGGCCGGCGGTGCGCAATACCTGGCGGAGGACAGCCCGACGACGGTCGCTCGCGGCAAGCAGGTGTTCGCGGAGAATTGCGCGGCATGTCACGTCAGCATCAACAAGATGCCGCCGCCACCGTCAGGCGTCACCCCCTACACGCGCGCGTGGCGCGATTGGACGCGTAGCGACGATTTCAAGCGCAAGATGGCCACGCTCGTGCGCGCCCCCGACTTTCTGCGCGACAATTATCTCGCCACCGATCAGCCCTACAAGGACAGCCTGATCGGCACCAATGCGTGTGCAGCGGTAGCGAGCAACGCACTCGGCGGGCATGTCTGGGATAATTTCAGCTCGCAGACCTATAAGGAGCGTCCCGCGGCCGGCACAATCGGCATCGTCGACCTGTTCACCGGGCAACCGCGTCCATTCACGTTTCCGGCTGGTGGGCGCGGCTATCAGCGTGCGCCGTCGCTGATCAGCATTTGGGCCTCGGCGCCTTATCTGCACAACAACTCGGTCGGCCGCTTCACGGGCGACCCGTCGGTGGCCGGCCGCATGAAAGCGTTCGAGGATGGCATCGAGGCGCTGCTGTGGCCGAGCAAACGAATGGGATTGGCTTCAATCTACCGCACCACGCAGACGAGTTGGCTTTATATCGAGAAGTCCTACCTGCCAAACCTGCTATTCGAACTGCTGAAGGCCAAGGGTTTCGGAATGGAGGGCGAGGACAACGTGCTGCGCATCGGTCCGATTCCGAAGGGCACGCCGGTCAATCTCCTCGCCAATATCGATCTGGAGCTGACGCTTGACCCGGCAAGGCTCATCGATTTCACCAGCGCGGCGGCCAATCTGAACGCGGCGATGCGCGACATCCAAGACAACAAGTTAAACGACGCTGCCGCGGTGTCGCGGATGAGCGCAGTTGGGCCGGCGCTATTGAAGTTGAGCAAGTGTCCGGATTTCGTCACAGATCACGGCCACCTGTTCGGCACCGGCCTGCCCGACGCCGACAAATACGCTCTGATCGCCTATCTCAAACGGCTGTGACCGCCGGTCCTTTCGGAAAATTATATGCGAATGGGTGGTTAGGGCGCGGCCAAATCAAGGACTGCAAGCTGAGAAGCCTGCAAATTCCATGAAATAGTTCTCTTGGTACTAAATGTAAGTCGGCCCAGTGGCACGCGGGCAAGCGGAGTGTCAGGTAGCGGTGGGTTGCTTTTTCAGCCCATTGAGAACATGTGCGGCAAGCGCTTCTGCCCAGTGCTCATCAAGTGGACCGACCGGAACCAGCATACGATAGTAGATCGGCCCGTAGAGCGCATCCAGTGCAACCTCGAGATCAATGTCCGGCCGCAACTCGCCGCGTTCGATGCCGGCTAGCAGAATTTTCTTTGCTTCCGCCCGGCGCGGTTTGGCGTAGCCTTCAACAAACGCAGTGATCGTCGCAGGGTCGCGCTGCCCTTCCGCAATGATTGCCGAAAGCACGCGGCCGGATGCCCCGCCATATACCGAACCAACACGACGGAGCTGATGCGTCAGATTAGCTAGCGCGGATCGACCGTTCGCATAGGAAATTTTCGGCGCAGTTTCAGACAAGAACCCGGCCATCGCGAGTGCTCCCTTGCTCGGCCACCAGCGATAGATCGTTGTTTTGCCCGCACCGGCACGCGCGGCGACGGCTTCGATTGTGAATCCTGCCATGCCTTTCTCTTCAAGCACCTCGCTGGCGGCGCGAAGAATAGCGCGCTGCGCCGTCTCATCGCGCTGACGACCGGCGCGGCGAGTTGGTTTCGCCGCTCTCGCCTGAGGGACGTGCTGTAGGCCAGTCGCCGCCGAGGGTTTTCTTTTCGCGGCTGAAGTCATGGCTTTTCTCCTGAATCAGCAGGCAGCATTGCCGCAAAAAAGGTCATTGACCAGATCGGATATTTCAATACGATACGTATCGTATCGAATTGCGAGGAGATACGCCATGACCGAGCCCCTTACCAGCGCTCAAGTGCAGTTTTTCCGGGACAATGGCTACCTTTTTCCGTTGCGCGCGCTGTCAGAGGAGGAAGCGGCTGCTTGCCGAGCAAAGATCGAGGCGTATGAGGCGGCGAGCGGCGAGGAGGTCAACAAGCGCTTGAAAATAAAGGCGCATCTGGCCTTTCCATGGATCTGCGAGCTGGCTCGCCACCCGAGGGTGGTCGCCGCCGTGCAGTCTCTGATCGGCCCCGACGTGCTGCTGTTCGGAGCGTCTGCATTCGCCAAGAACGCGCACGATCGGCGTTTCGTGTCATGGCATCAGGATTCTGCTTATTACGGCCTGGATCCCCACCAGGAGGTAACCGTCTGGCTCGCCCTATCGCGCGCCAGTTCGCAGAGTGGCTGCATGAAGGTCATTCCCAAGAGCCACATAGGGCCCGACCTCGTTCACGAGGAGACGTATGCTGAGGACAACCTGCTGTCACGCGGTCAGACGCTGAAGGGCATCGACGAGAGTGCGGCGGTCGAGATGCCGCTCGAGCCGGGCGAATTCTCAATCCATCACGAGCGCACCGTCCACGGGTCGCTGGCGAACCACTCGGACGACCGTCGTATTGGCCTCGCCTTCTTCTACATGCCAGCCCATGTACGCTCGACGCTCGGCCGGCGGACCGCCATGCATGTGGCTGGCGCAGACACTTACAATCATTGGGATGCGGATCCGGAGCCGCAGTTCGATCTCGACCCTACATCCATGAGCTTCCTTGAAAGTGTGTGGGGCCGCTATCGGGACGCCGACGCGACGACGCAAGCCGGCCGGGCCGCCCAGTGACTGCTGGCGTGATGAAGGCGGCAGCTAACGCCGGTCGGAATGCGGCAGCAGACGGCGTTGTCATCACATCGGATCCGCGCTTCGATTATCCTTGCGTCACGGTTGGGCGCATTCAGGTTGTCGCATATACGGCCTTAATTCAGTAGCCGCACAAGTTACCTATGGCGCGGCTACTTCGATGCCGCACCATCTGCAATTTCTACAAGCTGTACACCCGTTCCAGATAAGCTTTGCCAGGAATTGACAGGATGCGGGAGGAATATAATGGCGTCGCGTCTGGCGGCGTAGCTCCACGAATGCATCCGGGCTAAGATTGACACAGAGCGGGTACGTCTTTGCTGCCGTACGCTCGATACGTCTTCTCACGATAGCGCCAAGGAGGTCGGCATGGTCCAAAAGCAACTCATCACCAGTCCCAATTACAAGCAGGGGCTCGGTGGCCGAGTGTGGAGCCCGGGACTTAAGGTAGGACCGTGGCTTTTTCTCTCTGGCGTCACTGCGATGGACTACAAAACGATGACGACCGTCGGTGCGACCGGCGGCACATCGACAACTCCGCCGAAAATTGATCCCGCAGCGCAATGGCGGCAAGTCCTCGGCAACATCAAAGAGCTGGTTGAGGCCGCTGGAGGAACGATGGCGGACGTCGTGATGGCCAACGTATTCGTGACTGACATGCAGTACTACGCGCATTATCAGCACATACGCGAGGAGTTCTTCACGCCTCCCTATCCGGTCTGCACCGCAGTTGCAGTGCGCGATCTTGTGCATCCAGACTGGATACTGGAGATAGAAGCGACAGCATACCTCGGCGAGTGATGCAGCGCCGCAGCAATTCCCAATCCGTATGGACTTCGCGAAAGCAGCGTGCGAGGCTGTTTGATTATCCGCAATCGGGGTGCCGACGGGGCGTCCGAGAGGCACGCCGCCAATCGGCAAGGTGGGCATGATGAGCGACGACGGACACAGCAAGCGGAAAAGATTAAGCGACCAATCAGGGCGGCTGCCGGCACTGGCAATGTCCCGGCGCGATTTCGTCACGAAGGGCGGCTTGGTGCTCACCTCGGCACTCTCGGCCGGCTATATGGTGAGACAGGGGCTGACCGCGGCACATGCCGCTGGCGCGGAGAGCAGTCTGCTCAAAATCGGAGTACCCGTTGAATCGACGGGACCGATCGCCGAAGAAGCCGAAGAAATGGTGCACGGCTGGGAACTCTACCTGAAGCAGCATGGAAAGAAGTTGGGAGGAGCTCCCGTCGAGCTCTTCGTCGACGATATCCAGGCCACGCCCTCTGTGGCCATCGCGAAAGCGCGCAAGGAGATCGAGAGCGACGGGGTGCACTTCATCGGGGGAGCCGGGCTCGCCCTCGATGCCTATGCCATCATCGAGGTCACAGCGCCGAGTCAAGTCGCCTTCATAACCTCGATTGCGGCGTCCGACGATCTGACGCAGCGCAAGCTCGTTCCGACCTTTGCGCGCGCCAACATGACGAGCAGCCAGCCGAACCTCTATTTCGGCCAATGGGTGTTTCAGAATTTGCACTACCGCCGGGTGGCAATGATCCTCCAGGATTATGCGTACGGATGGGAGTCCGGCGGCGGGTTTCAATACGCTTTTGAAAAGTCCGGCGGCAATGTCGTCCAGAAGCTGTATGCGCCGCTTTCGACGACCGATTACACGCCGTTCGTCAATCAGATCGATAAGAGCGTCGACGCCGTTTATGCGATGCTTGTCGGCTCGAACGTGCCGCGCTTCCACAAGACTTACAAACAGCTTGGTCTGGGTGGAAAAATTCCGCTGCTCGGTGGCCCGGATATGGCCGACGAAGATGCCCTACACGCGTCGGGCAAGGACGCCGTCGGCATCACCTTCGTGCACGAGTACAGCGCGCAATTGACGCTGCCCACCACTCAAACATTCGTGAAGGACTGGAAGGAGGCATATAAGGGGCAAATTCCCTCTTATTGGGGCGAGTCAACGTATACGATGGCTCACTGGATTGACAAGGCGATTACCGACCACCGCACGAAGAGCGGGATGGGCGCTGATGCCGTGCCCAGTTGGATCCGCCAGAAGCCGAAGGAGTTCATCGACGCGATTGTTGCGACAAAGCTCGATCAAACGCCGCGCGGTCCGCTACGGATGGACGCCTATCATAATCCGATCAACACGCTCCACATCATGCGGGTCGATGCGCCGAACCACGTGAATGTGCTGGCGACGATCCCGAATGCGAGCCAGTTCTGGATCGAGACTCCGGAGGAGTTTCTCAAGCATCCCGTGTTCTCTCGCACGTTCCCGAAATGACACGCGCGCAGCTCTTTTTGCTAAGTTCGAGCGAGCAGTAGCCTCGGGTGAGCGAGTTTGCTGGCCAATGTTATAAACGGGATTGCCTTCGGTGGGCTACTCTTCATCCTCGCCAGCGGCTTCTCGCTTGCGCTTGGCGTTCTGCGCGTCATCAACATAGCGCACGGCGCTTTCTACGTCCTATGCGTATATCTCGGCGTGACGATCGCCAGAATGGCCGGCGGCTTTATCAGCGCGCTGGTTTTCGATTCACTGACAATCATGGTCCTTGCGGCGCTGCTGCACCGCCTGCTACTGCGCCGTTTTAATCTCGCCCCGCTGCCGCAGGTGCTGGCCACCTACGGCGTCACGTTGATCATCGCGCAGTCAGTGCGCCTGATCTGGGGCGGCTACACCGAGGTCATGGACATGCCGTCGGCACTCGACGGAACGCTCATCCTTTTCGGGACGATTGTACCGGTCTATCGGCTGTTCCTGATCGGAGTGGCAATCATTCTCGCCCTCGCGCTGTGGCTCCTTATTGAACAAACGCGGTTGGGCGCGCTGGTGCGTGCGTCCGTTGACGACGAGGAGATCGCGCGGAGCATCGGCATCGACGTCGACCGCCTCGCCACGATGTTATTCGCGTTCACCGGATTTCTCGTTGGTATGGGCGGCGCATTCGGCGCGCCGTTGCTCGGAGGCTATCCAGGGGTCGAATGGGAGATTCTGACCCTGACGCTGATCGTCGTCGTCGTCGGCGGTCTCGGCAGCATCGCAGGCGCTTTCGTCGGCAGCCTAATGGTCGGAATACTGTGGAACGTCGGAATCGCATATTTCGCTCAGTATGCGTACTTTGTTCTGTTCGCTCCGATGATCCTCGTATTGAGCCTGCGCCCGCGCGGTCTGTTAGGTAAGAAACTGGTGATCGGGGAATGAGTGGCAGCGTGAGTGGACGGCCCGTTGTTCGTCCGCAACCGCCGAGCGGGCTGCGTCGAAATCTACCCGTCCTATCGAGGGTTGCGGGCCTTGGCGCGATCCTGGGTTTGGCAACGGGCGTACCAGCGCTGTTCCCAGGTTACTGGATCACTATCGCGACGCTCGCACTGATCTACTCGATTGCGGCGATGGGACTCAATCTGCTGATGGGCTACACCGGGCTCGATTCGCTGGGCCAAGCCGCTTTCTTCGGGCTTGGCTCCTACGGGCTGGGAATGCTGACGGTCAAGTATGGCGTCGGCTGGTGGCCCGCAGCGGTCGCTGCCATTGCAATCGGCACTGCGGGGGCTGCCATCATCGGCGCTATCGCCGTCCGTACGCGCGGCTTATATTTCCTACTCATCACCGCAGCGATGGGCCAAGTGCTCTGGGGGGCCGATTACCGCTGGGGCGCTTTCACCGGGGGCGCCAACGGTCTAGTGCTCGGCGGCGGCCGTCCCTCTCCTTGGTTCTATTCCGAACTGCATTTCTACTATTTCGCGCTCGCCGTATTCGCGGTAGTGGCGACACTGGTCTGCCTCGTCGTCGTCTCACCCTTCGGGCTTACGCTCAAGGGCATACGCGACCGCGAGGTCCGATCGCAGACGCTCGGCTATGTAACCTACACCCACAAGTACCTCGCCTTCGTGATCGCCGGCATCGCGGCGACAATCGCCGGAATTCTCAGCGCCGCCTACAACGGCATCGCAAGCCCGAGCGACCTGGCGCTCGACCAGTCATTCGCGTTCATGTTAATGGTCATATTCGGCGGGTCGGGGACGGTGACCGGCCCGATCGTCGGCGCGATTCTGATTACGGCATTGCAGCTTGAACTGAGTACGTTTTGGCCTAATGCTTGGCCGATCATTCTCGGCGCCATTTACGTCTCTGCCACGATCTGGCTTCCGGAGGGGATCGTGCGGGGTCTTGCCCGCCTTGCCGAGCGATTGCACCTGAAACGGCAGGCGGTGCCGCCGGGAGATACGTCAGGCCGCGCGGACGCCGCAGCAGCAGGCGCGACACCCCCGAGCGCGCCATTTGCCGGTCTCGGGGCCGGCCGCGGCGCGCGGCCGCGGCCCGCGCTCGCGCTAAACGGGGTGTGCAAAAGCTTCGGCGACCTCCAGGTGCTTTCGGATGTTACCTTTTTGGTCGAGCCAGGCGAGCGGGTCGGCATCATCGGCCTGAACGGCGCCGGCAAGACCACGCTTTTCCATGTCATCAGCGGCCTCGAACCGCCCTCCGACGGACGCATCGCGCTGTTCGGAACCGACGTAACGAGCACTGTTGCGAGCCGGCGGGCGGCACTCGGCCTATCGCGCACATTTCAGATCACGCTTCTTTATCCTAGTCTGACCGTGCGGGAAAATATGGATGTCGCGCTGCTCGGTTCGACGTATCGCCGCTATCGCTTTCAGCTCTGGAAACCGCTTGCCATGTGTCGCGACCTCGAAGCGAGATCGCGGAAACTGCTGGAAATAATCGGGTTGTGGTCATACCGCGACATCGAGGTACATCGCCTTTCCTATGGCCACCAGCGCCAACTTGAGGTGGCGCTCGCCCTTGCCCCTGAGCCGAGCCTATTGTTGCTCGATGAGCCGACCGCCGGGCTCGCGCAATCGGAGATCGCCAGCATGCAGCAGCTGCTTGCCTCGCTGCCGCCGGAACTGACTGTGGTGGCGGTCGAGCATCACCTCGAGGTAATTTTTGGATTCGTCGGGCGTGTGTTGGTCTTGCACCAGGGAAGCGTGCTGATGGACGGCTTGCCGAATGCGGTGCGACAAGACGCGCAGGTACGAGACCTCTATTTCGGAGCGCACGCCGCGGCCCACCTCGCTGGCCGGGAGCGGCTCCCTGATGTCGGCTGACGCTAAGAATGCTCAAGGTCCACGACATCCACACCTATTACGGCGACAGCTACGTCATCCAGGGAGTCTCGCTGAGTGTGCTCCGTGGTCGGATCACGGTGCTGATGGGGCGCAACGGCGCAGGCAAAACGACGGTGATCCGGTCCATCGCAGGCCTGACGCCGCCGCGCCGGGGCAGCATCCTGTTCGGCGGCGAGGAGTTGATGCGTTTGCCCGCACATGAAATCGCCAGGCGAGGCATCGGCCTTGTGCCGCAAGGCCGACGCATCTTCGCTTCACTTTCTGTCGGGGAGCACCTCGCCATCGCCGCCAGCCGCAGGCGCGAGGCAACCTGGACCACGGAGCGCATTTTCACAATCTTTCCGCGGCTAAAAGAGCGCGTACATCAGCGTGCCGCCCATCTTTCCGGCGGCGAGCAGTCAATGCTCGCGATCGCGCGGGCACTGCGCACCGAGCCGAAATGCCTGCTGATGGACGAGCCGACCGAAGGTCTCGCGCCGCTGTTCATCGACATCGTACTCGACGTCATTCGCGACCTGCGCTCGGCGGGCGAGCTGGGCATCCTGATCGTCGTTCAGGAGCTGCCGATCGCACTCGCAATCGCTGATCACGTCTGCGTCCTGGACAAGGGCAGCGTCGTCTTCGACGGCAGCCCACAGGAATTGATGGAGCACCCCGATATCCAGGCCCGCTACATCGGCGTCGGCGTTTGAGGAAAAAAAGCGAAATTGTCGATCGTTCCGGCCGGGCAAGAAAAACGAGTTTATCGTGCCAATTGTGCAATTATAGCATCAGCGCAGCGTAGGGCCATTGCGACCGTGGTCAAGGTGGGGTTGCCGGCGTTCGAGATTGCAAACACGGCGTTACCGGCAACATAGACGTTCTTATAACCCCATAGTTTCCCGAAAGTGTCGACACATGAGGTCCCGTCGCCTGTTGGGCCCATCCGACAGGATCCCATCAGATGGGTCGACCAACCAGGACCGAAAAAAGTGGGGGCCCAACGATGATCGATGAGGTTGCCAATGGCGGCCGCAATACAGAGATGCTCCCTCAGCCCAAGCGCCAGTCGTTCGAAGTCAAGCGCGCCAAGTGTGTACGCGCCAATAAGCTCGGGAAGTCCGAACGGATCGAGACGATCGAAATCAAAATTGAATCTGTTCGTCTGAACGACATCCATAGAGGCAAACGTAAATATGTCGGCGGTCTCGTTTGGGCCGGCGGCGTATTCGATGGCGGCCGGGTTGGTCGGAAAGCGACAAATTTGATTATGCCACGGCTTACCTAGGGCGTAAGGGATCCAAACGGTGAAGACCGGATCGTCAGCCGCGACATTCGCCAAGATATCGCGGTTCAGTACGACACGGGAGCCAATTGCTGGATGATCAAACAGGTAGGCGCCTAGCGCCGGGCCGGCGTCGATCCGAGAGCCGGCAATCAGTTTTGGCGTTCCTGCCACTCCAGCCGCGACGACAACGACTTCCGCATTTATCACGATGTCATCGCCGCTCAACCGGGATCTCGCTATGATGCCGGTTGCACGGCCATTGCGATGCAGAATCTGACGGCAAATCAAATTTTGATGCAGAATCGGGCTATATGATTCATTCTCGACGCGAAGAAGATTCTCAATAGACGCAAATCGAATCTGTTCACCCTGGCGCCGAGCTGCAACAGGCATCGGTTGGACTTCTCGACCGGCCTCGTCGCGGTCTACCACCGCCGTGACGTGCTCTATTAAGCGCTGTTGACGGAGGCTGCCGTTACCGAGATCATAGCCGACGCCCAGCAAATCGCGCGCACGATCTAGGATAGAATCCCACTCTGCGTCGGTGATCCAGGGCGCCCGCTCGGCTACGTGGGGCGTTGGGCAATTGCACGTCCAATACGATAGCATACCTCCAACGGCGTGGATGACTTTGAAATCCTTAAAGGCACGACCTGAACCTGCGCCTCCACTCGGGAACGTGAGTGCTCCATTCAGCGCCTTGTCGTACTGTAACAGGCCCTCTTCGGAAGGATCACGATTCCGAACATGAGTGCCGAGTGGCCGGGAGCATTGAGGTCCGGCCTCGACAACAATCGTCGGAATGCGATGCCGAGATAGTTCTCCTGCAACGGCCGCGCCGCCGGCGCCAGAGCCGACAATGACGACCTGCGTTTCAACCGCATCGGACACGTCGTGCTCCTGCTCCTTCTGTGCGCAGAACTCATGTATTCGTGATGTTTACGCGCTGCGGCGCCAAGCAGTCACGAAGATCGATGGCAGTGTCCAGTACGTCACTCCGAACGGGCTGTCGAACCCCTTAGCACAAGCGCTATCTGTAGTTCCTGGCGAGAAGGAGCCGCTTTCCCGGCGATAGCCGCAAGTATTGCTCGGCGACGGCAATGCCGAGCTGCCCGTCGGAAGATGGACTGTCGTCAGCCATGGGTACCGCTTGATTAAAATCAAGGCCGGCTCTGCCTCCGGGAGATATGAAATTCTAGGAGGGGTAGTCGATGTATAAGCATATCCTTGTTTCAACCGACGGTTCGGAACTGTCAAACCGGGCAGTCGAATATGCCGCGGCCTTGGCGAAGGCGGTCGGTGCAAAGCTAACCGCATTGACCGTGACGACGCCTTATTATGGCTCAGCCGTCGAGCCGGAATTGGTCATGGTTGGAATTGACGATTATCGGAAAAGAACCGCCAAAGTCGCAGCAAGCTATCTCGAAGTGGCGAAAGACATCGCAGCGGCTGCCCAAGTGCCATGCGAAGCGGTGCAGATAGAGCATCCACAGCCGTACCAAGCAATCATTGATGCGGCCAAAGAGCGCGGTTGCGACCTCATCGTGATGGCGTCGCATGGCCGACGCGGGGTGGCAGCAATCGTGCTTGGCAGTGAAACCACGAAAGTGCTGACGCACAGCACGATTCCAGTGCTGGTCGTGCGGGCCAAGATGGATCCGCTGGCCTTCTTAAAGGGCTCCTGAAAGCACCGACTTAATTTTGATAGATGAAGCACGTTCCGTGTCTCATCCGGTGGGCTCAGGTTTTACCAGTTCAGCGAGATCGGGCTCGCCGCAGCGAGCGAGAATCGCGGCACGCACGGCGTCCCGCAGGCGGACGACCGATGGCAAATCGGTCCCGGTTGGCTTGATCGGTTCGCCAATCGTGAGGGTGATGGTCGAGCGTCGCGGGAACCATTGATCACTGCGCAACAGTGATCTGGTACCGCGCAATGCGCCGGGCAATATGGGCAGGCCCGCCTCGGCCGCAACCTTAAAGGCTCCCAGGAAAAATTCGGAAAGCCCCGGGCGGCGCGTAAAGGTCCCTTCCGGGAACGACACCAGGACACGGCCCTGCCGCGCGACCTCGGTGATGACGGCGGTATCGAGTTGGCCGCCAGCCAGGTCCAAGCGATCGACAAAAAGCGCTCCCAAGCGACGCAACAGCGGGCCGGCGAACAACTGGCCTGCCAGTTCTCGCTTTGCGACATAAGCCGGTTCTCCCGGCAGCAGCGCGGCGAGAATGAGCGCATCGGCGTAGCTTGTATGATTGAACATCAACATTGCGCGTGCGTGGGGAATACGCTCGATGCCTTGAACCGCGACCGGCGTCCCGCTCACTGCCAACACTGCTCGCGCGGCGCTTCGGACGGCGGCCCAACGCCATTTCAGCGACGGCAACAGCATGACGGCAAACGTGCCGACCGCCAGCCCGCACGCGACTGCCGCCCACCACCAGACGGCAAAACAGAATTCGCCCGCCAGCCGCCGTACGCGTAGCAGCCGGGGACCGAGGCTTGCGAACCACAGCCGCATGATTTGCCGGCGCAGCGGGCGGCGGCCCGCGGCAAGCTGGCCGGCCAAGTAAAGGGCCCGGGCAGCAGCGCGGCGGATCTTGCCGCTCGAGGTTTTTGGCACCGTGCCGGCCGGTACCAGAAAGACCTCCTCCACCGGCGCCCCGACGATAGAACTCGCGATTTGCCGCGATTGGCTTTGCAAATTTTGCCGCAGAGCCGGATCGGTCTCGTCGCATTCGGCAAGCACGACGACCCGTTCAGTACCGAAGGCTCGGTCTTCGACGCCGAACACAGCGACGCCCGCCTTGCTCAACCCGGGAATGGCGCCGACCGCATCCTCGATCTCCTGCGGATAGATGTGCTGGCCGGCGCGAATGATGATGTCCTTGGCGCGGCCGGTAATGAAAACATCGCCACCGGCCATATAGGCGCGGTCGCCGGAATCGAGCCAGCCGTCGTGAAAGATCTCGCGTGTCTTGCTTGCGTTGCGGAAATAACCCGGCGTTGCCGAAGGACCGCGAAATTCGAGCCGGCCTTCGTGGCGCTCGGCCGCTTCGCGGCCAAACTCGTCGACGATCCGCACTTCATGACCGGGGATCGTTTGGCCGCAGGCCACGAATTCGATCGCATTGGTATCATCGGCGCGCGCAGGCTCGGCGCGGCCCTGGCGCGTCAGCATTTGCCGATCAATGCGATCGATCAGCGGCCCGCGCCCGAGCGGCGGGAGGGTGAGCGAAACTGCGTTTTCAGCTAGCCCATAGACCGGCGCCATCGCCGCGCGACGAAATCCGTAGTGAGCGAACCTCTCGCAGAACCGCTGCATCGTTTGAATGCTCACCGGTTCTGCGCCGTTGGCCAGGAAGCGCAGCGAGCTCAAGTCCAGACCGGCAAGATCGGCATCAACGACGTTCAGGCAGCGTTCGAAAGCAAAATTGGGCGCGGCAGAAATTGTGGCGCGAAAGCGGTGCATGGCCCATAGCCAATTCTGTGGCCGCGCCAGAAAGCTCAGCGGCGACATGACGTAAAACGGCGCGCCGAAATAAAGGCTCCCGAGCCAAGCGCCGATCAGTCCCATGTCGTGGTAAAGCGGCAGCCAGCTAACCAGAATGTCGGCGGACGTGGCATTGATGCTGCGCCCAATCGCACGAATATTGGCCAACAGATTGTCGTGACTCAGCACGACGCCCTTCGGATCGCCGGTGCTGCCCGATGTGTATTGTATGAGCGCGGTGGCCGAGCCATCGCGGACCGCCGCAACGGGACGCGCCGTCGTTCCCGCAGAAAGGCTGGCTACGCTCTCCACGCGGGCGATGTCGGAGACTTGGCTGCGCAATACCGAGCCAAGCCGCAGCCCTTCCGGCGGGGTGATCAGTAGACAAGCCGCCGAGTTCCGCAGAATGCCGGCTTGCCGAAGCACATATTCTTCGATCTGTGACAGCTGCATCGGCGGATAGATCGGCACCGGGATGGCGCCGACGTAAAGGATTCCGAAAAAGGCGGCGAAGAAGTCCACGCTGGTGGGCAGCATAATTGCGACCCGGTCGCCGGGTGCAACGTCGCGCTCGATCAAGCCCGCGGCGACGATGCGTGCGGCCTCAGCCAGCTCGCGGTAGCTCAAGGTTGCGAGCACAGCGCTGTCGTCTTGCAGCAGGGTCAAATGTCGGCGGTCCGCATGTTGCGAAAGGTGCCATTCGAGCACGTCGATCAAGGTCCGGGCGCTGACGGCGGCCGTGACTTCGGGCAGGGTAGGTTGTTCCGCAACCGAGAGTGCGTACGGTGCTGCAATGGTTTTGGTTCGCTCGAGTGCGGCCAGAATGTCGCCAACGCTGTCCACCTCGCCCATGACCTTGACCGGCAGGCGACGCTGTAATGTGCGTTCGATACGCAAGATCAGCTCCATCCGGCCGAGACTGTCGATGCCGAGATCCTGCTGCAGTCGGCTGGATAACGTGACGTCGACGGATTTGAGACGCTGTGGGTATAATTCGCGCACCAGACCTTGCACGACGCGAATAATCTCTTCTGCCCCCAAACCGGTCTTTGGCGGCGGTGATGGCGCGATCGTGCCTTGCTGATCAGGTGTCATTTTCGCCGTAAAGAGCCTAATTGTTACCCACGGTAATGACTTGACACGTATCAAAAAGACCTGTGGTGCCGGTCGGCACTGCAGGGCCGTCCCTATCAAGGTCTGCTACGGATCAGGAAATTTTAAGCCCGACATGAGCGAGTTCGCCAACGAGATTTCCCGGCACGTTTGGCAGACCAAATACCGGTTTGCCGATCACGACCAATTTGAGCGCGGCATCGCCGATAGCTGGCGCCGCATGGCCCGCGCCCTGGCGACGGTCGAGCCGAAGGATGCCGAGCACTGGGAGCAGCGCTTCTTCAGCCTTCTCCAGGATTTCAAGTTCCTTCCCGGCGGCCGCATCCAGGCCGGCGCCGGAACCGCGCGCAATGTGACGCTGTTCAATTGCTTCGTCATGGGACCGGTCGAGGATTCCATTCCAGGCATCTTCCGCGCCTTGGAGGAGGGCGCCGTGACTATGCAGCAGGGCGGGGGGATCGGCATCGATTTCTCCACGCTACGCCCGCGCGGCGCCCAGGCCAAAGCCGCGGGGGGCGTCGCCTCCGGGCCGGTGTCCTTTATGCATGTGTGGGACGCGATGTGCGGCACCATCCTTTCCACCGGCGCACGCCGCGGCGCCATGATGGCGACGTTGCGTTGCGACCACCCCGACATCGAGGAATTCGTCACCGCCAAGCAGCAATCCGGACAACTGCGCCGCTTCAATCTGTCGGTGCAGGTAACGGACGCCTTCATAACGGCAGTGCGCAACGATGCCGATTGGCCGCTGTCGTTTCCGGCTGCCGCATTCGAAGGCGAGGGCGAGACAATCGCGCGCCAATGGCCCGGGTCGGCCGGCCCTGTTCCGTGCCGCGTCGTGCGGCACGTGCGCGCGCGTGCCCTATGGGATATGATTCTGCGCGGCACCTATGATTATGCCGAACCGGGCGTACTGTTCATCGACCGTATCAACCGGCTCAATAATCTGTGGTACCGCGAGCACATCAGCGCCACCAATCCGTGCGGCGAGATACCGCTGCCGCCATATGGGGCCTGCGACCTCGGTTCGCTTAACTTGACCCGCTTTATCGGGGCGCCGTTCACGCCCCAGGCACACATTGACCAGGAGTCGTTGGCAGAATCGACCAACGTCGCCGTACGACTGCTCGATAATGTCATCGATGCTTCGCGCTTTCCGCTGCCGCTACAGGCGGAGAACGCGCGCGGCTCGCGCCGCGTCGGGCTCGGCATTACGGGGCTTGCCGATGCGCTGGTCATGTTGGGACTGCGCTATGACAGCGCGCAATCGCTGGCGGTCGCGACAGAGATCATGCGTTTGATCTGCCACAGCGCTTACCGCACCTCGATCGCGCTGGGGCGTGAGAAAGGGTGCTTTCCCTATTTTGAGAGCGAAAAGTACCTGCAAGGCTCCTTCATCCGCACGTTGCCGCAAGATATTCGGCGCGGCATCGCCGAGCAGGGTATCCGCAACAGCCATCTCATCGCCATCGCGCCGACCGGAACAATCAGCTTGCTCGCCGGCAATGTGTCGAGTGGCCTGGAGCCGATCTTCGCCGCCTCCTATCAGCGCAAAGTGTTGACCGAGGACGGCACGCCCAAGGAATTCTTGCTGACCGATCATGCGCTCGAGCTGTGGCGCGCGGCCGCGCGGAAAAGCGGCGTGCCGGATGGCTTCATCACCACGGCCGAGCTGCCGGTCACGGCCCATCTGGCCATGCAAGCCGCCCTCCAACCTTTCGTCGACAACTCGATATCCAAGACCATCAATGTTCCGCAAAGCTGCCCGTTCGACGAGTTCAAGCGCATTTACGATCTAGCTTATGACCAAGGCTTAAAGGGCTGCACGACTTTCCGGCCCAATCCGGTGACCGGCGCGGTCTTGAGCGAGGAGGCTGACGGGGCCGAGGCGCCGCATTGCTGCGTGCTCGAACGCGAGGCGGACTGATGCGCGCTATACGGCAACGGCGGTCGTGGAATCGTGGCCGAGCCGCAATGAAGCGAGCACGCGATATCCTACTCCTCCCGGCGGCGGCGATTGCATCAATACGATGGTTTCCACCCGCTGAGAGAATGCAAGTTCGCGGTCGATCGGCCGCTTGCGGGCGACCACCGCACCATTGCCGCGGATACGCGCGACCGTAACATGCGGACGGAATGGCCGGCTGTCCGATTGTCCGAATGCAAGCTGCAGCGCGGCGTTCAGCGCCACAAGCAGTTCGTCAACTTCGCAGTCGGCCCAGAGTAAGCGCGGGCGTCTCGCTTGCGGGCCGTAGCCCAAGTGTCGGAAAACCAGGGTGAAGGGTTCAGCTTTCTCGGCGACGCTCTTTAGCTTTTCAATGGCATTCGGGACCGCGGTCTCGTTCCAAGGCGGCACCAATGTGAGGTGAATGTCCTCGGGGGCAATAACACGGGCCGGAAGCCCGTGTAGGCCATCCGCCATTTGCGTCAATGCGCGGGCGATCTCAGGGGCGACTTTCAGAGCCACGAAAACGCGCGCCGCCGGCTTGCCGGCTGCGGCTGCCGCGTCGCCATCATGCGTCGGGTTTTCAAAAGCCGAAATTGGCTATCTCCTTCAAACCAAGTTTGAATTGGCCAGCCGGCAAGAATTTGACGGAGATCAACACGTTTATGGAGTTGCTTTGTTGAATTCCACTACGTGATAAAAAGATACAAGCCGCGCTGAATTTTCGGAGGCCTCCATGGTAAGCCCCTCAATGGAACAAAACCCGGCATTCGCAAGCCGCGACGACGTCAAAGCGGTCCTCGGCAACATTGATCGGGACAAAATGCTGGCGATTGTCGAGCTGCGGCCGACTGTCGCAGATATCGAGGCGGCGGCGTCGTGGCTAGCGGGTGACGCCGACGTTTTCGGTGCCCGCGAGCCGCTAAAAGGCGTCGCCGCCGAGATCGTCGCGATCCTCACCGAGGGGGAAGACGAGGACGAGCGGGATTAGCACGAGATTGGCGCGCGATTTGGCCAAATGGCGAGATAGAGCTTCCGCTGATACGTAGTCCTCTTGGTGCGCCGACGGCCTCGAGCGGCGCCCTTATGGTCAATTGACCTAGGTCAATTATAATATTGTTTTAGGCGCTATTTATTTGAAAAAATCAGGAGAAAAAGAGAGGACGGACAATGGTTCATTATCAAGTCCGCTTCATCAAAAATCTATGCGATGACACCGGACACCAGCGCAAATGCGTCGAGGGCGTTGTTGATATTCGCCACGCGCGCGATCGCGACCGTGCCGTGCGAGCTGCAAAGCGCCGATTCGAACGAATGAAAAAGATTCCACGATGGAATCTGTATGCCGATACGTTCGAATTGGAAGTCGGCCAAGAGCGCCGGCATTGAGGCGTGCGTGCAAAGGCTTGCGTGAGCCGCGATGGACGAATAAGGCGGCCGTCGTCAGCAAGCACGTCCGCTCTTGCGGGTAGTTGGTCAAAGAGCGCACGATGGCTGCGGCAAGCATGCTTATTGGTCCGGGCAAGCCGCTTCCGTTTGGTCTCAGTCATTCGGATAACGGTTTCAACCTGGCGGTTTTCAGCCGGCACGCAACCGGCGTGAGTTTGCTGATCTTCGATGACCGTCACGAACAAGCGGTCGAGATCATCGAGCTCGACCCGAACCGTAACCGCAGCGGGGATATTTGGCACGCCCGTTTGAGCTCCGATATTCGCGGCATGAGCTATGCGCTCCGCGTCGAAGGCCCCTGGGCACCGGAGCACGGCCATCGCTTCGACCCGCGCTTGCCGCTGCTCGACCCCTACGCCTTGGCATTGACCGGTTCCTCACACTGGCGCGCGTTGGCGCCGGAGCCGCTTGGCGAGCGGCCGCACCCGGTCTATTCGGCGCGCGCTTTGGTCACTGACCATGAATTTGACTGGCACGGTGATGTTTGTCCTCGCCACAGTTGGGCGGACACAGTCATTTACGAAACGCATATGCGTGGGCTGAGCGTTCACCCGTCTTCAGGGGTGACTCATCGCGGGCAATACCTGGGACTGGTTGAGAAAATTCCCTATCTGCGCGCGCTCGGAATAACGGCAATCGAGTTAATGCCGGTGCAGGAATTCTGCGAGTACGAAATCGAGCGGCACAATGGCGTGAGAAAGCCCGCGCGCAAGTATTGGGGCTACGATCCGGTCGCGTTGTTTGCACCGAAGGCGGGCTATGCGAGTGGCAATGCTATCGATGCGGCGCTGACCGAATTCAAGACCATGGTTCGCGAATTGCATCGGGCGGGCATAGAGGTCATCCTCGATGTCGTTTTCAACCACACCGCGGAAGCCGACGAGGATGGACCGACTTTCAGCTTTCGCGGGCTCGACAATTCCATCTTCTACCTGCTGGAGCCGGGAAACGGCCGCTATATCGACTACACCGGCTGCGGCAATACGCTGAACTGTAATCATCCGGTCGTCCGCTCGTTGATCATCGATTGTCTGCGCCAATGGGTGAGCGATTTTCACGTCGATGGATTTCGCTTCGATCTGGCGTCCATCCTTGGCCGCGACACCAAGGGCCGGCTGCTCGCTAGTCCACCTCTGCTCGAGCAGATCGCGGAGGATCCGCTGCTGCACCACGCCAAGCTAATTGCGGAAGCTTGGGATTTCGGCGGCGCCTATCAGGTTGGCCGTTTTCCGGGACGACGCTGGGCCGAATGGAACAGCGAGTTTCGCGACGACGTGCGGCGTTTCTGGCGCGGCGATCGTGGCATGACCGGGGCTTTTGCGACGCGCCTTTGCGGGAGTGCCGATCTCTACCAGAAGAACCGGCAGAGCCCGCTCAACAGCATCAATTTCGTGACCTGCCACGACGGCTTCACGCTCAACGATCTGGTCAGCTACGCACGCAAGCACAACGAGGCGAATGGTCAGGACAATCGCGACGGCATTACTGAAAACTATAGCGACAACAACGGCGTCGAGGGCCCGAGCCAAGATTCTGCGATCGAGAGTGTCCGCCAGCGCCAGATCAAGAATTTTTTTGTCACTTTGCTGGTGTCGCGGGGAGTGCCGATGCTGCTCGGCGGCGACGAGTTTCGGCGCAGCCAGCGAGGCAACAACAATGCCTACTGCCAGGATAACGAGATCTCCTGGTACGATTGGCGCCTCACCGAGCGCAACGCCGGCTTGCTGCGTCTTGTCAGCCGGTTGATCGCTTTCCGCAAGGCGCATCCGGTGCTGAGCGCAGAAACTTTCTACACCGACGCTGATATCCGCTGGTTCGGGGTCGATGGCCGCCCACCGGAATGGCATGGCCACGAGAATCAAATCGGTTGCATGATTCACGAAGCCAATGGCAGCCCGCCCTCGGCACTTTGCCTGCTATTCAATGCCTCGCTTCACCCGTGCCGGTTCGTGCTGCCCCCGCCGCCGGCGGGTAAGTGGCGCGTTGCCGTCGACACGGCGCAAGCGTCACCGGCAGACGCTCCCGATTTTGGCTACGAGCAGATGGTCGCCGATGAGGCCGTTCTGATTGGGCGCTCAGCGATGATCTTGACGTGCTAATCGTGGCCGGGCGTTGAAACTTGCGCCAACCGCGGAGGCTTCCGGCTCGTTGCTATTTGCCACGGATAGGCGCGCCCGCGCGGTCGTATTGTCGACGGCGAGCTTCGGCGCTGCCACGGTCTCCAACGAGGCCATTATTGCCGGATCGGCATCGGCGGGCGCTGCATCCGGCGCCAGCGCGCGATAGATGGCGCGATAGCGGCGCGCCGAATCGGCCCAGCCGAACTCGCGGCTCATGGCCCGCCGCTGCATTTTGCGCCAGCGGACCTTCTGCGCGTAAAGCGCGACCGCGCGGTCCAGGCAATTCAGCATGGCCGCCGCACTGGGCTCGCGGAAAGTGAAGCCGGTGGCGCTGCCGCCGCGGATGGTCCACTCGGTGGCATCCACGATCGTATCCAACAGTCCGCCGACGTGGCGCACGATCGGAAGCGTGCCGTAACGCATGGCGTAAAGCGGCGTCAGGCCGCACGGCTCGAAGCGGCTGGGGTGAAGCAGCAGGTCTGCGCCGGCTTGCAGACGGTGGGCGAGCGATTCGTCATAGCCGATCCGCACCGCCAGGCGGCCGGGGTAATGCTGCTGTGCTTCCTGAAATTTCGCTTCGAGTATGGCATCTCCCTCGCCCAGCACGGCAAACTGCACGTCGCGCTCGAGGATCATGTGCAATGCGTGGCAAACGACGTCGGCCATCTTTTGGTCGGTGATGCGGCTCAGCCATACGATCAGTGGGGTGGCGGGATCGACGTCGAGCCCCAGTTCGCGTTGCAGGGCAAGCTTGCACAGACGCTTGCCGGAGATATCGCCGGCGGTGAAATTTGCCGGCAAATTGCGGTCACGCTCAGGATCCCAGAAGCGATAGTCAACGCCGTTGAGAATGCCGGTCACATCGTGCATGCGCCAACGCAACAAGCCATCAAGCCCGCAGCCATATTCCGGCGTCATGACCTCGCGCGCATAAGAGGGGCTGACGGTGGTGATACGGTCGGCAAACCGAATGCCCGCTTTCATGAACGATAGCTTCCCGTAAAATTCGACACCGTCGGGCGTGAACAATTCGTCCGGGACGCCGATCGAAGGCAGCACCGATCGGGGGAATAGCCCTTGATAGGCCAGGTTGTGAATCGTGAAGACCGTGGCCGGCCGTTCGTCCCGCGGCGCCTGGAGCAGCATGGGCAGCAATCCGGTGTGCCAATCGTTGGCGTGCACCACGTCGGCCCGCCAGCCGCTGACCAGTTCGCCGCACGCCAGGCCTGCCGCGACCCGGCACAACATGGCAAAACGCTGCGCATTGTCCGGCCAATCGCGACCTGCCTCGTCCTGATAAAGCCGGCCCCGTCGCTCGTAGAGTCTCGGCGAGTCGATGAGCCAGACAGCCAGCCCATTGTGAGGCATGCGGGCATTGATGAGGCGGAACGACTCCGAGCCGTCGTAGGATCGGAACTCACCCGCGACCGATTTGTCGGCTGCAGCCGACAGCGCCTGCGGGTAGCCTGGTAGGATCAGTTGGACGTCGACGCCAAGCTCGCTCAGGGCCCACGGCAGTGCCCCGCTCACGTCGCCAAGTCCCCCGGTCTTGACAAGAGGAAAAGCTTCCGCGGAGGCGAATAAGACCCGCATAAATTCTCCGGAGCCAGAACTGATTATAAATAACGCATCTGGCGTGGTAAGTGTTGTTGATATGGATCAAGTTTCGATCTGATTAAGATGACGTTTATACGACAATTCTATTGCAATTCGCATGCAGGCTTGGCGTTGGAAACGAGCGAATGCAACGGGTATCCTGGGTGCCCAAATTCCAACAAGCTGATCTTTGAAGCCCTTCCACAGCTAATCGCGTCCCGACCGGTTTGGACGAAAGGATGCCGGCTCCATGAATCATATCGAGCCATTTTTACAGCGCACCCGCATTGCCTATTTCTCGATGGAAATTGCGCTGCGGCCCGAAATGCACACCTATGCCGGCGGCCTTGGCGTGCTCGCCGGGGACACGGCGCGGTCCGCTGCGGATCTTGAGCTGCCCATGGTGTTCGTGAGCCTGGTTAGCCGGGCCGGCTATGTGCGCCAGGAACTCGATTCTAAGGGACGGCAGGTCACGCGGCCCAATCCCTGGGCGCCGGAGAAATTCACCGATCGTCTCCTCGCGATGGTGGCGGTTCCCATCGAGGGCCGCGAAGTCTGGGTCCGACCTTGGCTCTATCGCCTGATTTGTCCATTGGGCCACAGCATACCGGTGCTGCTGCTCGACACCGACCTCGAACAGAACAGCGCGGATGACCGCCAGATTACCGATCGCCTCTATGGCGGCGAGGATGCCTATCGACTGAAGCAGGAAATCGTGCTCGGCATCGGCGGCGCCCGCATGTTGCAGGCGCTCGGCTTCAATATCGATACCTATCACCTCAACGAAGGACATGCCGCCCTTCTGACTTTGCACCTGCTGCGGTATTTCCGGCAGCCGGCCGAAGATGTCGGGCCGGGCGAGTCGCCCTACGACCATGCGCAGGTGCGCGAGCGCTGCATTTTTACGACGCACACCCCGGTCGAAGCCGCGTTTGACAAATTTCCCTATCCGCTGGTGCAGCAATTGTTGGACGATTACATCGAGCTTGCCGAAATCAAACGCTATGCCGGCGAAGAACGTCTCAACATGACCCGGCTGGCGCTGCGGCTGAGCGGGCGCGTCAACGGCGTGTCTGAGCGGCACGCGGAAACGACGAGCCGGCTTTTCCCCGGTTATCGCGTGCGCGCCATCACCAACGGCGTGCATGCTCCGACCTGGACCCACGCCAGCCTGGCCGGCCTTTATCATGCCAAGTTTCCGCATTGGGCGCATGAGCCAGAAGTTCTCACGCGCGTTGACGAGCTATCCGACGATGCGATTTGGAGCGCGCATCAGGAGGCTAAGGGCGGTCTTTTGGCGCAGATTAAGGAAGGCTCGACGATTGAGCTGCGTCCGGATTGGCCGCTGGTCGGTTTCGCGCGGCGCATGACGCAATACAAGCGCCCCGCCCTGTTGTTCAGCGACATAGCGCGCCTCAACGCGATCGCGCGCAAGCGGCCGTTCCAGGTGGTGTTCGCCGGAATTGCGCACCCGAGCGACCCGCAGGGGCAGAACCTAATCGAGGAGATCAACCGTCATATCCGCCAGATCGGCGGTACGATTCCCACTGTCTTCTTGCCCAATTATGACTTGCGGATTGCGGCGAGCCTGGTCGCGGGCGCCGATATTTGGCTCAACACGCCGCTCCCGCCAATGGAAGCGTCAGGTACCAGTGGAATGAAAGCGGCGCTGAACGGCGTGCTGAACTTGAGTGTGCGCGATGGCTGGTGGGTTGAAGCGCATATCGAGGGCGTGACCGGCTGGGCGATCGGCGACGATGAGGCCACGTCTGATAGCCATGCGAACGATGCCGACGATCTCTATCGCAAACTCGAACAGGTCGTTCTTCCGCTCTATTACGACGACAAGCCGCGATGGATCTGGATGATGAAGCAGGCTATTGGTAAGATCGGTTCCTATTTCAACAGCACGCGTATGATGCGCCGTTATGCGACAGAAGCGTATATTCGCTGAGCGGAACTCGGACTTTGCCGCGACCGTCTTTCGCGACGAGCGGTGTCGATGATGGCGTGCGTCTTGGTGCCGACGGATAGGCCGTATGCCGGCCGGTCAATCCGCCAATGACGACCAACAATATCATGACGACCGGCGCAACGACAGCCGATACACGACGCGGCACCGACGTCGAAGCTTGGCGGCGATCGTTCCAAGAGAATCTTTTTTACGTTCTGGGCCGCTTTCCTGCCACCGCCACCGCGAACGACCGGTACCTGGCGCTTGCCTACAGCGTGCGCGACCGCCTTCTCGACCGCTGGGTCAAAACCTCGCAGATGTACTATCAGCGAAAGGTGCGCACGGTCTGTTACTTGTCCGCTGAATTCCTGTTAGGCCCGCATCTGGGCAACAACCTGCTCAACCTCGGGGCTTACGATACCGCAAAGCAAGCGATGGAGGAGCTTGGTCTCGATTTCGAAGAGCTCCTTAACCAGGAAGAAGAGCCGGGCCTCGGCAACGGTGGGCTCGGCCGGCTGGCGGCGTGCTACCTCGATTCGCTGGCCACGCTCGAGATCCCGTCGATCGGCTACGGCATCCGTTACGAGTTCGGCGTATTCGAACAGCAAATCCGCGACGGCTGGCAAGTGGAGATGGCCGACAAGTGGCTTCGTCTCGGCAATCCATGGGAAATCCCGCGTCCCGAGATTGTGGTCAATGTCGGCTTTGGCGGACGCACGCAGCCGTACACCGACGAGTATGGCCGGTACCGCGTTCGCTGGATCCCGGCGCGTGTAGTCAAAGGCATTGCGCACGATACGCCGATCCTCGGCTATCGGGTGAATACGGCCAACCTATTGCGTCTGTGGAGCGCGGAGGCGGTCAACTCGTTCGACTTCGAGTCGTTCAATGTCGGCGACTACTACGGCGCGGTCGAAGAGAAAATCGCGTCCGAGACGATCAGCAAGGTGCTCTACCCGAACGACATACCCTTCCAGGGCAAACAGCTCCGGCTCGAACAGCAATATTTCTTTGTCTCCTGCGCGCTGCAGGACATGGTTCGCATCCATCTGCAGAGGGCACCCGACGTTACCGGCTTCCATGAGAAGTACGCCGTTCAGCTCAACGATACGCACCCCGCACTCGCGGTGGCCGAGCTCATGCGCATCCTGGTTGACGAGCACGCCATGGATTGGGAGCCGGCCTGGGACGTCACGCAGCGGACGATGGGCTACACGAACCACACGCTGCTCCCGGAGGCTCTGGAGACCTGGTCGCTTGGCCTTTTTGGCAGCGTCCTGCCGCGACATCTCGAGATCGTTTACGAGATCAACCGCAGATTCCTCGATGGCGTCAGGCTGCGCTACCCGGGCGATGAAGATCGCGTGCGCAGGCTTTCGCTGATCGATGAAACCGGCGGCCGGTCAGTCCGGATGGCACACCTCGCTTGTGTCGGCAGCCACGCGATCAATGGGGTTGCCGCGCTTCACAGCGATCTCCTCAGGCGCAACGTGCTGTGGGATTTCAGCGAGTTGTGGCCGGTGAAATTCCTGAACGTGACGAACGGCGTCTCGCCGCGGCGCTTCATCATGCTGACGAATCCGGGGCTGACGAAGCTGGTGACGGACTCGATCGGCGACGGCTGGACGCGCGACCTCGAGCAGTTGCGCGCGCTTGAGCCGATGACGGACGACGCGGCCTTCCGCGAGACGTGGAGACAGGTCAAGCAGAGCAATAAAGAGGCGCTCGCCGCCGAAATCCAAAGGAAAACAGGTGTCGTGCTCGATGCGGCGAGCTTGTTCGACGTCCAGGTGAAACGCTTCCACGAGTACAAGCGGCAGCATCTGAATCTTCTGCACGTCATTACGCTCTATCATCGCCTCAAGCGCGGATCAGCATATGACGCGCCGCCGCGCGCGGTCGTGTTCGGCGGGAAGGCGGCCCCCGGCTACATGATAGCGAAACGGATCATCAAGCTCGTGCACTCGGTGGCTGAGGTCGTAAATAATGATCGTGAGATTGCCGGAAGGCTTCGCGTCGCGTTTCTGCCCGATTACAACGTCAAGCACAGCCAGTGCATCTTTTCCGGCGCCGATCTCTCGGAGCAAATCTCGCTGGCGGGCAAGGAGGCCTCGGGCACCAGCAACATGAAGTTCGCGATGAATGGCGCGCTGACGATCGGAACGCTCGATGGCGCCAATGTCGAGATTCGCGAGGCTGTCGGGGCCGATAATTTTTTCCTTTTTGGCATGACGGTGGAAGAGGTCCAGCGCCGGCTCGACCAGGGTTACCGGCCATACGAGCATTACCGCTCGGACGAAGAGCTCCGCGCGGCCATCGATGCAATCGCCGACGGGACGTTTTCAAATGGCGACCGCGAGCTGTTCAAACCGGTCGTAGAAAATCTACTCGGCGCCGATCCGTATATGGTGCTTGCGGACTACCGCTCGTACGTCGATTGCCAGGAGGGAGTCTCCCGCCTATGGGGCGACCGAGAGCGCTGGACGCGCTCCTCTATACTCAACGTGGCTCGCATGGGCCGGTTCTCGTCGGATCGCTCGATCCGCGAATATTGCCGGGATATTTGGCACGTGGAGCCGGCGCCGCTATTTGGTTAGCGCCGTCACGCAGCTTAGAAATCACTGCGGCCAAACGGCCGGATGGTGGCCGGCCGGCGCCCGCGCGAGCGGTTGCGCGTCGTCGCAAGCAATCTGCACTGCCTTGACGATGCACTCGTCGCTCGGCGCCAGCGCGCATTGCTCGTTTCGTTTGCAATTCCCGCAGTCAAAGCGAGTGAGCCGCGAGGCCGTTGCAAACTTTTCGGCAATCTTGCCGACCGTCCTCGCAATCAGATCGAACACGCGCATGATGCTTCTTTTACGTTTGCCGGCCCTGCATTATTCCGGTCGGGTGACAAAGGCGGTGCTGCTTTCCAAGGCGGTGAGCGTACTTTTGTTAGGACAATATTGCCGCCAAACGGCGTCGTCGGAATCAGATTGAATGTCGCGCCGGCATTGCTTCTTGCTGATGCAGGTTGCGCACAACCGCTGCAAATCGCGCATGACGCCAGGTCTGGTCCTGGCCAGCACATCCGCATCGAGGTGCAGCGCGGCCATGCGCACCAGCAAGAGGTTTGCGGCATCAGGGCCGAACTTCATCATCCGACGCAATTCGCTCGGCGTCAGCCCCACCTCCTGCGCGATACGCGCGACTTCGTAACCATCGCATTGATCGAGCCGCCGGCGGGTTTCGCGAATCTGCCGGCGCTTGCGCAGCCAATCGCTCAAGCTCGCAAACACGGAATCGAAAAACGGATAGGGCTTAACAGGGTTCCGCGCGAGCATGGATCCCTCCTCTCGCCGACCCATTTACTAATGCGGGGAAAATTTCGTGCCTTGATCCATATCAACGGACAGCTAGGCGTTTGATGGTCGCTTATTCGCGCAAGCCGGCGATCAATCGGCGCGTGACCGCAAGTCGGGCTTGCCGACACGCTTAAAATGGCGCAGTTAAAGCCGTTGCCGCGTGGAAGCTCGGTGGTAGCGCCACATAACCGGTACAGGGAATATCATGGGAATACGTAGCCTTGGTCTTGTCAGCGTCGTCGCCGGTAGCCTTACGCTTGCGGGGACGACGGCGCTCATGCCGGTGCGCCAAGCCTGCGCTCAACCCGGGCAGATGAGCTACGCCGAGGACATAGCTCCGATCTTCAAAGGGTGGTGCGTTTCATGCCACGAGCCCGGCGGGGAAGGCTACAAAGCCAGCGGCGTCGATCTCACGAGCTACGACGGGCTGATGAAAGGGACGAAGCTTGGGCCTGTCGTGATCCCGAAAGAGCCGGATAGCAGCACGCTCGTCGCACTTATCTACGGGCGCGTCGCGCCAAAGATACGCATGCCCTTTGGCCATAAGCCGCTGCCGGATTGCCTGCGCAGCAACATCTGGACCTGGATTTTCCAAGGCGCGAAAAACAACTGATAGCGAATAATTAGTCCGTCATTCCGGGGCGTGGGCGAAGCCGGCGAATCCGGAATCCAGAAGCGGATGCAGTACTCATTTCTGTATTTTGGGTGTCGCGCTTCGCGCCAGCACAGAATGACAGCACCCAGATTCGGAATGGCCGGGCCGAAGCTTATTTCGTCTCCGTCGACTCATCCTCGTCGGGGAATTTGGGCAGGTGGTGAGCAACCCCTTTGTGACAATCGATACAGGTGAGCCCGCTCTTCATCGCTGCCGCCATGTTGGCCGCGCGGGCGGCCGCCGTCTGCTTTGTCGGGTCCATATGGTCGACTGAGTGGCAATTGCGGCATTCGCGCGAGTTATTCGCCTTCATCGTCGCCCAGACGTGTTGGGCGAGCTCGAGGCGGTGCGCTTCAAATTTTTCCGGAGTGCTGATGGTGCCGAGAATTTTATGGAAGACCTCGTTCGAGGCCTGAATTTTTCGCCGAACCTTAAAGAACCAGTCGTGCGGTACGTGGCAGTCGGAGCATATCGCGGCGACGCCGTAGGCATTCTTGTAATGAATGGATTGCTTGAGCTCCTGAAAAACGGTGTCGCGCATCTCATGACAGGAAATGCAGAATTCCTCTTTGTTGGTCGACTCTAGCGCCCAATTGAAGCCGCCCCAGAACAGGATACCACCGACGCCGCCGGCGATCAGCAACGCCCCGAGCGAAAAGCGCGAGTTGGGCCGCCATACGAAGGTCCACAGCCGCCGAATGAAGCCGATGATACCCTTGCGGGAGGTCGTGCCGCTCGATTCGCTCATGATTTCCCCCTGCCCCAAAAGCGCACATCAAACCCCTGGCAAGTTGCACAGATTCCGGCAACGCGCCGCCAGGACAAGCTTGTCGGGGGAAGTCTAAGGCTGCTCAGTACCAGCAGCTATTTTTTCAGCTTAAAGCCATTCGCCTTGAATCGCTGCCCAAAGGCTTTGAGCTTGCCGCCGCCAGCCGGATTCACATGACATCGGCCACACGGCAAGCCGGTTTGGGCGGCGAATTCGGGCTTTGCATTTGCGGATGGAGAAACAATCGAAAACATCGTGCCCGCGATCAGGATCGCGGCGGCCGCACCGCAAACTGCGACGAAGGCCCTTTTTACGTGGGTTTTCATACGGAATCTCTCTTTCGCTGAAAACACGATTCGCATGTCAAGTGACAAATCGCGTCCGACTGCTTTCGCCCCAAGCTCTCTTACAAGAAAAACTGTGAAAAAAATAGCATGGCGAATTTGATTCGGATCAAATCCGAATTTTATTGTTGCGGCGATTGAAAAATTTAGTAGAAAATTTTGCGTCGATGGCTGGGGGACAGGGCAATTGGCGGCTAAGTTTTTGCGAGCGCGTAATATCAAAAAGTCATGGTAGAATAGTAAGCATTGCCCTTCCCGTCCGTCGACGTGTGGCGCTCCTGCCGAGCGTCGTGGCGGAGAGTTACTGCGGGTGGGGCCGTCAAGTGGAAAATCCTGCTAGCCAAGACCTGACAAGTATCGAAGTCGAAATCGGCGGCGTGGAAATAGATGCGGCGGCCAGCCGACGAAAATCCAAATTCAAGCTCATTGGGCAAAGCTTTTTAACTGCCGCGCCACTTCTGCTTTACCTTTTCGTTCTCGATACTCTACCCGCCACAGCGCAAGAAGCCCTTACTCTGGCAAGCATCAACTTGGCCGTTGGAGGCGTGCCGGAAGCGGTTGTCTCAGCAAAATCCGGCTCATCTCCGCGGCAAGACGCCGAAGACGCCGCCGTCTCGGCGCTCTATGCGTTCGTCCGGCAAATCGGCAATGAAAATCCGAATCGGACCACTAGCGCGATCAATCCCGAGCCAAGACTCGATGATGAAGACGTTGCGGCGTTGCGCGCTTTTGCTCATCGCCTAGGCGCGGCCGCTCCCGCATCGATCAAGCACCAGCCGAAGCTGGCCGAGGCCGATAACGCACTGGATGCATTGAAGGAATTTCTGAACAGAAGCTCGGCGCCGCAGTCCGGTCCGGCAGCCGCAGCACCGAAAGCTGCGCCCAAGCCGGCAAGCCCGCCAGTCGAAGCCCATTACGTCGGCGCCAAAGTCTGCATGACCTGCCATGCAAGCTTGGCCGAGTCGTTCAGCCACACGCTGATGGGCCGAATCGGCAAGACGCAAAAGGGCAAGTTTGACTGCGAGAACTGCCACGGTCCGGGGTCCGCCCACGTGAAAGCCGGTGGCGGGCGCGGCGTGGGCGGCCTCATTTCGTTCCGGCCGGACGACCCCACCCATACGGCCGAAGAGACCAACGCCATTTGTCTGACCTGCCACGAGCGGGGCGAGCGCACGCTCTGGCACGGCAGCACCCACGAAACGCGCGGCCTGTACTGCACCAATTGCCACACGATCATGAAGGCCGTGTCGCGCAAGAATCAGCTCAAGACCGCCTTCCAACCCGACACCTGCTTCCAGTGCCACAAGGACCGGCGCGCGCAGATGTTCCGCTCGTCGCACATGCCGCTGCGCGAAGGCAAGATTGTCTGCTCGGATTGCCACAATCCGCACGGCAGCTTCACCGAATTCTTGCTGCGCGCCGATTCAATCAACGACACTTGCTATAAGTGCCATGCCGAGAAGCGGGGGCCGTTCCTGTTCGAGCACGAGCCGGTGCGCGAGAACTGCGACAATTGTCACGATCCGCACGGCACGGTGAACGAATTCTCGCTGAGGATGTCGCGCCCGCGTCTGTGCTTCGAGTGCCACGGCTTCGGCCATGGGCAGACCAGCGGAGTGAACGCGGTATTCACCATGGGCCGCCAGTGTCAAAATTGCCACACGGCGATTCACGGCAGCAACAGCCCCGCGGGCTTCTACCTGCAGCGGTGAGGAGGTGTCAGCGTAAATCGAGGAACTGAGCGCTTTGAAATTCGGTTGGGGATGGGGCAATGAAACGGCGAGTTGGACTGATCTGGGCACGCGCGTTTAGCGCGGCATTAGGCATCGCGGGATTGAGCTCGGTCGGCGCGCTCGCTCAGACGGCGACGATCAACGTCAACGATACGGCTCCGAATGCGACCGATGCATTCGATGCTAGTCTTCCGGTAAAGGCAGCGCCGGCCGCCGCACCTATACCTTATTGGTGGTTCCACGGGAGCGTCGATGTCGGCGGGCGTTTCTTCCTCAACGATCCGCAGCGCAATGGCTCTGCCTATCTCGGCCAGAAGAGCCTGGCCAAGTACTATGAGTATAGCGATATCAAACCGGGTCCGTTCGCGGATGCCTGGTTGGCCTTCGGGAGCTCCGATGGCCTCTACCAAGTCGACTTAGGCGGCAAGAATATCGGCTACGATGATCAGCATTACTATCTCGACTTCTCGAAGGCGGGCGAGCATTACTTCAACTTCGAATGGGATCAGACACCGCACCTCTACAGTACGAGCGCGCAGACTTTCTACCAGGGGGTCGGGACCACCAGCCTGACACTGCCGCCTGGTTTTACGAAATGTCATGGCGCTGCGATTCCTGGTTGTATTGATCCTTATCTCTATCAGACCGACCTCGGTATCGGACGCGACACCGCGTCCGCCGATTATCGTTGGACGCCGACCGATGCCTGGGATTTCAAAGCGGATTATTCACATACGCATCGGCACGGCACTCAGGTTGATGGTGTTGTCGGCTTTGGGCCTAGCTTTCCCTACGGGCCGACTCAAGTGCCGAAACCGGTGGATGACACTACGCAAAACTACGGCCTGAATGGCGAATATGCGGGCACTTCGCCATGGGGTCAGCGGTACACTTTCAAGCTGGCCTATCAAGGCTCGACCTATACCGACGACTTTTCGTCCTATACGATCGCGGATCCAATCGATACCGGCGTTGCACAGCCCATAGCTCGGCTCTCCACTTGGCCCAGTAATAATGCCAACGCCTTCAGCGGGACGCTGGGCGCCGACTTACCGTTGAAGAGCCGCTATGCCGGCATCCTAAGCTACACCATGATGCGGCAGAACGAAGACTTCATTCCGATGTCGGCGAATGCGCCTTATGTTCTGCCGCAAGCGAGCCTGGACGGCGCCATCAACACGCTTTTGAGCAACAATATCATCACCACAAAGCTGACGCCTGAACTGACTTCGAAGCTGAATTACCGCTATTACGACTTCAAGAACGACACTCCTGAGATCTATTTTCCAAATTGGATCTCTTACGATCAGACAAAAGCTACCGAAGGTGCGATCAACAGTCTGTCGATGGCCTACACCAAGCAGAACGCTGGCGCGGATCTGAACTGGCGGCCGTCGCGCGAATGGAATCTGGGCGCCGCTTACGGTTACGAGCGCTATGACTGGACTCGCGCCGACGTGAACGCCACCAACGAGAATTCGGGCAAAGTGCACGTCGATTGGATGCCGACGAGCTGGTTTACCATCCGTTCGAGCGGCTACTATGCCAGTCGGCGCTACGAAAATTATGATTATTATGGCTACGTCTGCGATTTTAATTACGCCACCAACTGCTTTACTGCCAACGAGGGTTATTCAGCCGCTTACCGGCAGCTGATGATCGACAATCGTGACCGGTGGAAAGCCAATGTTGCTGTCGATCTTGTAGCATTGCCTGGCGTCACGGTCACCCCGACTTTCGGTTATCAGGATGACTATTACGGCTTGGATCCGCACAACGATGAGGGATTGGCGGATAGCCGCTGGTGGAATGCCGGCGTCGATGTGACCTATCTGATCAATCCCAACACGTCCATCACGGTTGGTTACCTGCGGGAATACGCTACACAGTTGGTATACAATTGTAGCTGCGGCGGCCACAACGATAACAACGCTTTGCCAAATAATAACCCTTCTAAGTTTATGGAGACGAATGACCGCACAACTGTGGATACATTCACCGGCTTGGTGCGCTACGCAGCGATCCCCAACAAGCTTGACTTCACCCTGCGCTACGCGCTGTCACACGGTGTCGATCACCAGGATCTCCTTCTGGTCACCAGTGCCGCCCCACTCGGATTCCCCGACGATACGACTTGGTTCCAGCGCCTCGATGCGATCGCGGTCTACACATTCGACAAGGATACCCTCGCAAAGCTTGGCTGGAAGGGTGAGGTCAAGGCGAAGCTACACTATGCCTGGGAGCGCAATTCGGTCAGCAACTGGCAGAATGACTCAGTCGCCGTGTACAATGCGGCGTTTGCAAACGGAGCAAACGCGATCTTCATGGCCTACGACAATCCGAATTACAACGTTCACATGCTCATGGCCTCGCTCGCATTTACATGGTAGCGGGCGGCATAGCGAATGTGATCGAATGAAAACCGGGATCGGCCGCTCCTTTCATTAGCTGGCATCGCGGCTTAGGCTATCCAGGCCCGTCGTTGCGTGCAGACGTTAAATCGCACCTTTGGCGGATTGTGCTCTGACAGCGTGAAACAGCAGAAGGCTGGCTACGAAGGGCGACGGCTTGTGCTGTCATCCCGACCGCGACGAGATTCGCGCACGGATTCCGGAGCGCGCGAAAGATAGTTGACTGCAATTCAGCGCTCGCCGAAACTCCGCGATCCCGGCGTAGAACGAGAGGAGGATCGACAATGTCGCAAATAACGCCTTGGGTTGCCGCCGTCCTTGCAATCGTCGGAGTCGTCTGCCTTCCGGCCGCGGCTATAATGGGGGTGACGCCCGCAAGCGATGCCGTGCTTGACGCCGCGCAGATCCTGTTGATCGCGGCAACGATCATATTCCTCGGCTACATGATCGTCGGGCTCGTCATTGATTTTCGCCGCACGTGACTAGGCGGCGCCCTCTCGTACTGAAGCTTTTTAGCCTGAAGCCGCTGGTCGCCAAGCGGCGACATAGAATAAATCGGTTTGACGCAAATCAAGGCGGCGATCTTTTTCATCGCTTAGTCATGCCAATTGATTTGAAGGGGAGTTGGGCGAATGAACGCCGCCGACGTCATGGTCCGCAACGTCATCACTGTCCGCGCGGATACCTCGATCGAACAGATTGCCGAGACATTGCTGGTAAATCGGATCAGCGCCGTGCCTGTGATCGATGAGGCCGGCGTGCCGGTCGGCATCGTAAGCGAGGGTGACCTCATTCATCGCGTCGAAGCCGGCACCGAAGTGCGCCGCTCCCGGTGGCTCGAAATTCTCATCGGCAAGGAAATCCTGGCGCGTGAATTCGTCAAGTCGCATGCCCGCACAGCCGCCGACGTAATGACGCGTCCCGTCATCACCGTGAAGCCCGACACCGCGCTGGGCGATATCGCGTCGCTGCTGGAAAAACATCAAATCAAGCGCGTGCCGGTGGTCGGTAGTGACGGAAAGATCGTCGGCATCGTCAGCCGGGCCAATCTGGTGCAAGCGCTGATAAAAATGGGCGGGGGGGCAATGCCTGTCCTAACGGTCGCCGATTCTGTCCTGCACGAGAACATCATTGCGCAATTGCGCTCAAAGTCTTGGGCGGATGCTTCCAATCTCAATATCATCGTCAATAATGGAAACGTCGAGCTGTGGGGCGTGGTCGACTCGGAGGCCGAGAAGAACGCGATCAGAGTTGCGGTGGAGGCCACGCCCGGCGTGCGCGAAGTCTCGAACAAGCTGGTGGCCGAACGCATTATGACCGGACAGTGATCAAGATCGGTCATTAGCCGAACATTGCAATCGCGACTTGCCGCGCCAAGAATCTCCCGGACGGTCGAAGTCCTGATCTCGTTGAAAAGAAAAGATTTTAACTGGCCTGGGCCGTTACACCGAGCATAGACGCGCTGCGCAGCATAGACGGAGCGTGGATCGGCAGGTGTTGGAGTTCTCGCGCGAACAACATGCGGCGCTCGAAGTAGGTCGAGCGGAAGAATGGATAGCGCCGGTGCACTCGTTCCGCCGCGACTTTGTAATCCACCGTCATCAGCGTGATCGGCTTGCTCAGCATCGGGTAATGCCGCGGCCCGCAAATCGGACGGTGCGTGAAAATGCGCCGATAGAACGCCTGATGCTCGGGTCGCACGGCAGCGAGGAAATACTCTGCCCCGAAATGTTCCGCGGCCATCCAGCAAAGACGGACAGTCGCGTGCGGCAGCCCGGGATGAAGCCGCGACATTTGCGGATCGGTCACAAAGCGCGTCGGATCGATGATCGTCTTGCCGGCATCGAGTTGCGGTTCGAGCAAATCCCGAAAAACCGAAAAGCTGGGAAAAACGGGATTGTCCCTGGAAGCCACGTGAATACGAATCGAGCTCGCCAACTCGTCGGCGATGTAGAGGCCAAATATCCAGGGATTGCCTTTGTCGTCGTAGGAATCGGCGAACTTTCCCGAAGGATCGGGCGAGATCGCGCCCTCGCGCACATAAGCGTCATGGCGCAGGCGGGCGACCGCCTCCATTTCGTCGTCGGAATCTATAAGTCGGCAATCAATCTGATCGAGAAGATGCAGGACGCGATCGACAAAACCGGTTTGCGGCGGCGGCGGTTCATATGCATACGCTAACGCAACCGACGTCATATGAACCCTCCTCGCCGATGACATACGCGTCACCATGAGAGAAGGTTAACAGTTCGTTAATACAACCGCAATCTAGTCGACATAATTAACGTTAATTAACCAAATCTGCGGTTGCATCAGAAAAATAAAATTACCGATTCTCATACGTGAAATTTTCTGACGCGAGCGCATGCGCGCGGAGGGCCCGCGCAGCGCGGCTAATTCACGAGATTATCGGGGACGGCTAGTTGCGAAGCTAACGCGCGGCAGCGTTAGGCGACTTTGTACGTGTTTGACGGCGTGCCCGCGTGCAGCAGGGAACGAATCGCGGAACTCGGCAACGGAATACCGAATAGGTATCCTTGCACCTCATCGATATTGGGTTCTGTCGCAATCAGTGCGAGCTGTTCCTCGGTTTCGATGCCCTCCACGGTGACGCGCAAGCCGACATCAGCGCTCAACCGCGCAATTCCGCGCAATAACTTCATTCTGCGGCTGTCATCGGTCAAATCGCGCACGAAGGACTGGTCGACTTTGATCTTATCGAGAGGGAAATTATGCAGGTAGCTCAAGCTTGAGTACTTGGTGCCGAAGTCGTCGAGCGACACGTTGACGCCGAGCTCCTGCAATTCGTGCAGGGCATTGCAGCTGCCCTCCGTGTCTTGCAGCAAGATCGTTTCGGTAATCTCGATTTCGAGACGGCTCGGCTCCAGTTTGGCCGCGGTAAGGGATGCGCGCACCACTTCGGGGACGTCCGCGCGAGCAAATTGAAGTGGCGAAAGGTTTACCGTGACGCGCACGCCGTTCGGCCACCAATGACATTCCTCGCACGCCTTGCGCAACACCCACTGATCGATCTCCGTGATGATGCCCATCTCTTCGGCGACCGGAATGAACTCCCCCGGCGAAATCATGCCGCGGTCGGGATGCGGCCAGCGCAGCAGCGCCTCGCAGGCAACAATGCGGCTGCTCTTTAGCTCGACGATCGGCTGGTAATAAATCTCAAACGCATCGTTCGCCAGCGCGCTGCGCAGATCAAACTCCAGGCTGCGCCGGGCACGCGCATAAGCTTCCATTTCCGGCTTGAAGAAGCACCAAGTAGCGCGGCTCTCGGCCTTCGCGCGGTAAAGCGCCATGTCGGCGTTGCGCAGGATCTGATCGGCGGTTACGCCGTCGTTTGGTGCGATGGCAATGCCGATGCTTGCGCTCACCTCGACGATATTTCCATCGACGTTGTAAGGCGTACCCACCACCCGCAGAATGCGTTCCGCGAGCGAGGAAATTTCTTTTTTGTCGCTGATTGGCGACTGTAGAATGATGAATTCGTCACCGCCGAAGCGCGCAACCACGTCACTGTCACGGACCGCGTTGCAAAGGCGATTGGCCGCGATTTGAAGGAGAGCGTCGCCCCGCGAATGTCCGAGCGTGTCATTAATCTGCTTAAACTGATCTAGATCGATGAAATGGAGGGCGAAAGACCCCTCGCTGCAGACCTTGCCGATTGCTTTTTCCAGGCAATTCTCAAGAACCGCGCGATTTGGCAATCCCGTCAACATGTCGAAACGCGCCATCTGATCGATCTTGGCCACCGCGCGCTCGCGTTCGGTGATGTCTTCGACCAGCATCACCATGCCGCGGTTTTCCATGGGCTCGACGGTGAATTCCAGCGTCCGATCAGTCTGCAATTCGATGGAGAATTTGCCCCCCGCGTCATTTGCCGGCCGATCCGTCAGATGGCGCCTGAGTTGGTCGCCTGTCTCGCGTGAGAAAGTGCCAATGGCGACGCATTGTTCAATCATTCCGCAAAGACTTTGCCCCTTCAATTCGAAAATCTGGGGCAGGCCCAATTGCTCGGTGAGCTTTCGATTGGCCACCACCACACGACGCTCGACGTCAAACATGCAGAGGCCGTGCGACATATTGTTGAGAGCCGTGTCGAAGCGCTCGACGAGCAGCGATACCTCGCGTGAGGCAACAACGCCGGCCAAAAGGTTGCGGCGAAGCCGCCTGGCGATCAGTGCAAGCCCCGCAAAAAACACAGCAAAGAATGGAATGGCCGCCTGATAATAGACATTGCCATATATCAGCAGCGCTGCGACCATCGGCACGGCAACGCTCAAAATCTGTATCAGCACCAGCCGGCTACTCCCGAAGTTGCGGCCGCTGATGCCGATCACGTATGCGATGGTGATCGAAAAGCTGATGAACTGCACATAGGGGTCATTGGTTTTGGCGAAGGTTAAGAGGCACCAGGTGCCGAGCGTGGCCAACGCCAATGCAACGCCAACGGCGTAGCGGTATTCCCAGCGCTTGGCAGCCTCGTTGGTGTTTATGCTACCGCGCGCATGCTGGTACGCGCGCATATCGAGCGCGCGCCCGCCGGCGATCGCCGTGAATGCGAGTGCGCAAACGAGCAAAAGAAATTCGTCGGTCTTAATGTAAGTGAGGACAATCGAGCCCACCACCATAATGTAGCCAAGTAGAAGCGTGCGGCCTTCTTGGTATAGCGAGTCCACGAGCGGAACATAAACATCCGCCGGAATGACATTCCCAATCGCCGCCCGCGGTGGTTTTGCAACGAAGTTCATATTCACATCATTGCTATGGGAAATGTTCCCTAACTATCGGACATTTAACAAACAACTTTGAAATATTTCGTTTATCTGCCTTGTCCAATTTTGTTCCCGCCATCGGATCCGAAGAATGGGAAGAAGGACAAACAAATTTCGAAATGGCGAACTCAGTCGTTCGAATAGTGAAATCGCGAAATTAAGATAGAGTTAACCAGTATAAAGGATTCGGGTTCTGAGAATTTACACTTATGAAGGTCTGAGGCGGTTGCCCCGAAATTACGACAGCTTGGGATAGATTGGGTGCGCGCGGATGCCGAGAATCAAACTAGGTCCTTAAGAAGCAGATTTGGCCAAAGCGCGGTCGTAGGCAAGGACCGTCTGCAGTAATACCTGGGCGCCTTTCTCGCATTGCGCCGGAGAGGAGAATTCCTCTTCGTTATGGCTGATGCCATCGCGGCACGGCACAAAGATCATCGCCGCCGGCGCGACGCGCGCCACATAGGCTGCATCGTGCAGGGCGCCGGAAACGATGTCGCGCGCCCGATAGCCGCAAGTCGCCGCCGCCGTGCGGACGGCGTCCACGCAGCCGCTGTCAAACACAGTCGGTTCTTGGCTCCATATGCGTTCAACCGTCGACCCCAGACTAAGATCGACGGAAATCTTCCGCAGGGCATTTCGAATATCAGACTCCATGGCATCGAGCGTCGAATTGGTGGGATGGCGTGCATCGATCGTGAAGAACACATATCCAGGCACGACATTTCTCGAATTTGGCGTAACTTCCAGCATGCCGACCGTCGCAACAGCGAACGGCGCGTGAACACGCGCAATACTATCGATTGCCTCCACAGCGCGCGCGGCACCGACCAACGCGTTGCGGCGGTCGGACATCGGCGTTGAGCCGGTGTGCGCTTCCTGCCCGGTAAACGTGCAGTCGAACCAGCGTGCGCCTTGCACGCCGGTGACGACGCCGATGTCCGTACCCTCCCGTTCCAGGATCGGACCCTGCTCGATGTGCAATTCGAAAAACGCCGAGAATTTGCGCGCGCCGCACGCTTCGCTGCCGCGGTAGCCGATTTGCCCGAGCGCTTCGCCGAACGTCATCCCCGATCGATCCTTGCGCGCATAAGCCCAATCGCGGTCGAAGGCGCCGGCATAGACGCCGGAGGCGATCAAAGCAGGAGCAAATCGCGCGCCTTCTTCGTTCGTCCAGTTGACGATCTCGATTGGCGCATAGGTCTCGTAGCCGGCAGCTTGCAATGTGCGGATGACCTCAAGTGCTGCCAAGGTGCCGAGCGCGCCATCGAACTTGCCGCCGGTCGGTTGCGTATCGAGATGGCTGCCGAGTGCGATGGGCGGAAGGTCGTCGCGCCGCCCGCGCCGCCGCCCATACATCACGCCCATATCATCCACCGTGAGCGTGCAGCCGAGCGATTCGATCCGCGCCTTGAACCAATCGCGCACATCGCGGTCGCTGTCGCTCAGCGTCAGCCGGCAGATGCCTCCCTTTGCCGTCGCGCCGAACTTGGCGGTTTCCATGAGAGAATCCCATAGACGCTCTCCATTCACCGTGAGGTTGTGGTTAGGGCTGACGCCGTGTGAAGTCATTGATGAACCGGCCGAAGGTCCGGGAATTTGGTAGCGACGTTCAAGAATGCCTGCGCCGCCTTGGACTGATAGCGATCGCGATGACGTAAGACGAGGAAGGAACGGGACGGCATTCTATACGCCATCGCCGCAAGCATACCCGTCCGCAGCGCAGCCTCCACCACGAGCTCCGAGATCGCCGTTACGCCGGCGCCGGCTTCAACAGCCGTGCGCACCGCTTCATTCGTCGGCAGTTCAAGCACGATCTTTAGGGTATCCGGCGACAAGCCCCGGGCGGAAAGTGCCGCTTCAAACTCCGAGCGTGTGCCGGAACCCGGTTCGCGCAGCACCCATTCGCCCTCGGCAATGTCCCCTTCGGTGAGGCGCTTTTTGCCGGCCCATGGGTGGCTGGACGCCACGACGATCGCCAACCGGTCCTGACCTATCGTGCTCTGCTGGAGGGCATCATCGTCAACGCGGCCTTCGATGAAGCCGAGTTCGGCGGTACCTTCGATCACGGCTTTCGCCGTTTGCGCGGTATTGCCGACGGAAAGCCGGACTTCAATCCGCGGATAGGCGTGCCGAAAATCGACGAGCCGCGGCGGCAGCCAATAGCTGGCAATGGTCTGGCTCGCATGAATGCTGAGCGTGCCCCGTTTAAGACCGCTCAGTTCGGAAAGCGCGAGTTCGGCCCCGGCCGCGCGGGCCAGGACCGCGCGGGCTTCGCCCAGGAACAGCCGGCCTTCCGCGTTCAATTCGATGCGGCGGCCGACCCGGTTAAAAAGAACAACGCCGTAGCGGCGCTCGAGAGCGGCAATGGCGGCGCTGACGGCCGATTGGGTCAACCGCAATGTTTCGGCAGCGCGCGTAACGTGCTCGCATTCGGCGACGGCGATGAAGATACGAAGCTGCTCAAGCGTCATACCCTCAAGAATAGGCGGTAAATTTCACCAGGACGAGCGCGAAAATGGAGATGAAAATCCAGGCCGCTGCCGCCAGCAGCAGCGGTTTCAGCCCTTCGGCCTTCAGCTTTCGGAAATCGGTCTCAATACCCATGGCTGCCAGCGCCATGGAGAGCAGGAATGTCGTCCCTAGGACGATCCAGGCCTTCGGAGCCGCCGGGATGGTGATGACGCTGTTGAGGATCACCATGGCGACAAATCCGAGAACGAACCAAGGCATGGGCGGGGCGGCAGGGGAGGTCTTTCTCGTAGCGTGCGACGCGCGGCGCAACGCGACGATGCCCAGCGTGAGGACGACCGGCGCAAGCATCATGACGCGGGTGAGCTTGGCTACGGTGCCGATCTCACCGGCGCGGGCGCCGTCCTGGAATGCGGCGGCAACGACCTGTGCGATCTCGTGTATGGACGCGCCGCTCCACAGGCCGAACGCTTTCGGCGTGAGATGCAGCAAGCCCGGCAACATCGGATAAAGGAACATCGACAGCGATCCGAACACCGTAACGCAGGCCACGGCATAGGCCACGTCCTCGTCACGCGCACCGGTCACCGTATTGGTCGCGATCACCGCCGAGGCGCCGCAGATCGACGTGCCCGCGCCGATCAACTCGGCAAGCTTGGTATCGACGCCGATCAAGCGGCCGAACCATTTCGTGAAGGCAAAAGTGGCAATCAGCGTCATGACGATGACGCCCACGCCGGCAAGGCCGACCTGCGCGACCTGCGACGCCATCAACTGCAGCCCAAGCAAGATAATGCCCAGACGCAGGACCCGTTTCAGGCTGAATGTCACGCCTGGTTTTGCCCAGGCGGGCGTGCCGACGATGTTATGAAGCGCCATGCCGATGACCGTGGCGAGGATCATCGGGCTGAGAATTGCGACGCCCGGCAAGCTGAGCAGCGCGAACGCCAATCCTGCCACTCCGGCTGTCAACAGCAGGCCCGGAACAGCCGTGAATATGGTGGCGCGAGCCTGTGTGGCTATTGGCGATACGGCTGGATTGGCGGCGGCAATTTCGCTCATATTGGAACTCCTGTTCGGATCCAATATGTTGCAGCGCAGCTAAGAAATCAAACTTATTATTTTTGTATTATTGTGCGATAAAATAGATTGATCCTGGCGGGATCGGACCAGCAGACCATGCCCGATTAATGATGACCCGTCCGCCCTCGACCACGGGCACATGGCGGAAATGGTACCGTCGCATCAGCTGCCCGGCGGCGTGCATATCATCGTCGGGCCCGCAGCTTCTGACTTGCGTCGTCATGATGTCGCGCGCGCACAGATTGCGCAGCTCGTTCCAGTCGGTGGTCGCGAAGGTGCGCACGAGATCGCGCTCGGAGACGATGCCGACCATGTGAAAGCCCACTTCGCAGACCGGCATGGCGCCGATGCCATGCGCGTGCATGGCTTTTGCGATCGTCTCAAGCGTATCCGTCGGCATGCACGTCACGAGGTGCTGACGGGTGTCTTTGAGAAACTGGCCAATCTTCATGGCGTCCCTCCCTGCGTTTTCAGCAATTGGATGCAGGCGCGGTCGGCGCCTGGACGCCCCTGGCAAGACTAGTACGCGCTGCCCTTCTTCGCCAGTCCGGTGAGCTTGCGCCTGACCAAGAAAGAAGACGCGTCAAGCGAGCGTTCACCGAACGTGAGCGCCGCGCCTGCTCGCAAAGACAAAATTTATCGAACGATACGTTCGAGCGCGTGAATGAGTAGAGTCTCACGCCGCGGACCAATTTTGTTTTGCCCCTGCTGGCGAAAGTATTCAAATTATTGCAAGTAGATGACCTGTCAGCTATCGTGACGCTCAAAATTTAAGCTCATCGAGGAAACTTCGGGCAATGCTTATCAGTAATCCGTTCGCCGAGCTTTCGGCGTCCATTCCGCCTGTCATTATGCAAGCCTATGTCGTGGTGATGGCGCTCTTGGTCGCGGGCGGCACGCTTGCCGATATCACACATAAACGAAGCGCCAGATACTTTTTCGACAACTGGCGAAATTCCAAGAGCAGAGCGAAACAGGCAGTCGGCGGCGGAAAGATGGTGGCCATCGCGGTCCAGACCGCGGTGGTCGATGTCATGGCCTCGGCTGAGTTCTGCACCGCGCGGCGCCGACTTGCCCATCTCCTGACCATGTACGGCTTTGTGATTTATCTCGTCACCACCGCTATCATGGTCTTTGCCTATCCAACGCCCGCTACCCCGACGCCCGCCGTCCTGACGCTACTCTGGTACATCGGGGCCCTGATGGTTTGCATCGGCGGCTACTGGTTTTGGTTCTTCATTCGCGTCGACGTCGCGGCCGAAGGCAATTCGCCATTCCGCTTCGAGCGCGCCGACCTGTTCATCGTCTCGCTCGTGCTGAGTGCCACCTTCGGCCTGATCTGGGCTTGGCTGGAGACTGCGGGCAATACCGGCTGGGCCTGGGTGTTCCTCGCGCTCTACCTCATCGCCACCACCGTGCTGTTCGCAGGTATCCCGTGGTCGAAGTTCTCGCACATGTTCTTCAAGCCGGCCGCGGCGTTCGAGAAGCGCGTATCGAAGGCCAATGGTTCAGCCCAGAATTTGCCGACGCTGACCCGAGACGATCCTGAACAGCAGAAAAGACACTCCATGGAACTGCTGCGAAACGCTCCGATGCGAATGGGACTTGGCATCAAGCGCGAAGCGCCCCGCCACTATTAAAGAGCAGCCCGCGAGTTCTATCGGAACAGATTAAGGAGCCGGACACATGCCTACCTTCGTGTACATGACGAGGTGCGACGGATGCGGACACTGCGTCGACATCTGTCCCTCGGACATCATGCACATCGATAAGACGTATCGTCGCGCTTACAACATCGAGCCGAGCATGTGCTGGGAGTGCTATTCCTGCGTCAAGGCTTGCCCGCAGAATGCGATCGACGTGCGCGGATATGCCGACTTCGCCCCGCTCGGTCACAGCGTCCGCGTCATCCGCGACGAAGAGAAAGGCACGATCGCCTGGAAGATCAAATATCGGAACGGTACGGAAAAGAATTTTCTGTCGCCGATTACCACCAAGCCTTGGGGGACGGCGATCCCGAAGCTCGCCGACGTTCCCGCGCCGAGCAAGGAAATGCGCGACAGCCAGCTGCTTTACAATGAGCCAAAGTGGATCCGCATGGATGACGGCGATTTGCACACCCTTCAGGCAGCCGGTCTCAAGCTGAAGAAAGGCGTGTATTACTGATGGCGTACAAAACGATCGTCGAAGACAACATCGATATCCTGGTCGTCGGCTCGGGCCTCGGCGGCAGCGGCGCCGCCTGGGAGGCCAGATTCTGGGGACAGAACAAGAAGATCGTCATTGCCGAGAAGGCCAATATCGATCGCTCCGGTGCGGTCGCCCAGGGCCTGTACGCTATCAACTGCTACATGGGCACCCGATGGGGCGAAAATAATCCGGAGGACCATGTCCGCTACGCCCGTATCGATCTGATGGGGCTGGTGCGCGAAGACCTGCTGTTCGACATGGCGCGTCACGTCGACTCCACCGTGCACCAGTTCGAAGAGTGGGGCCTGCCCATCATGAAGGACCCGAAAACCGGGCGCTATCTGCGTGAGGGGCGATGGCAGATCATGATTCATGGCGAGTCCTACAAGCCCATCGTGGCCGAGGCCGCCAAGAAATCGGCCGACAAAGTATTCAACCGCGTCTGCGTGACCCACCTGCTGATGGACGACAGCAGGGAGAACCGGGTTGCCGGTGCCGTCGGCTTCAACGTCCGCACGGGCAACTATCACGTCTTCAAGTCTAAGACCGTGATCTGCGGCGCGGGCGGCGCCTCTAACATCTTCAAGCCGCGTTCGGTGGGCGAAGGTTCCGGCCGTACTTGGTACGCGCCCTGGTCGTCCGCGTCCGCCTATGGGCTCATGATCGAAGCCGGCGCCAAGATGACGCAGATGGAAAACCGCATCGTGCTGGCGCGTTTCAAGGACGGTTACGGCCCGGTCGGTGCCTATTTCTTGCACCTGAAGACCTATACGCAAAATTGCCTGGGCGAGGAGTATGAATCCAAGTGGTTCCCCGAACTGCAGAAAATGGTCGGAAAGGAATATCTGGATCCGGAAGCTTCGCACTTAACGCATAGGCCGATCCCGACCTGCCTGCGCAACCATTGCATCATCAGTGAAGTGAATGCAGGCCGCGGCCCCATTCACATGGTGACCATGAAAGCCTTCCAGGATCCTCATCTGGAAGAGGTTGGTTGGGAAAACTTTCTCGGCATGACCATCGGCCAGGCGGTCCTCTGGGCCGCGACCGACGTCGACCCCAAGAACGAGAACCCTGAGCTGACGACGTCCGAGCCCTACGTCATGGGCTCGCACGCAACCTGCTCCGGCGCCTGGTGCTCGGGTCCCGAGGACGTTTCTCCGCCAGAGTATTTCTGGGGTTACAACCGCATGACGACGATCGAAGGCCTGTTCGGCGCCGGTGACGCGGTCGGCGGCACGCCGCACGCCTTCTCGTCCGGCTCGTTCACCGAAGGCCGTCTCGCCGCGAAGGCCGCCTGCAAGTATATCGACGACGGAAAGGGCGAAGGCATCGTCGTATCCGACGAGCAGATCAACCGCCGCAAGAAGGAAATCTACAAGCCGCTGGAGCACTACAAGATCTATCGCAACGAGATCGTGGCGGGCGACGTCAACCCGCACTACATCAATCCCAAGCAGGGCCTGGACCGTCTGCAGAAGCTCATGGACGAGTATTGCGGGGGGGTTACGGTCAGCTACATGACCAACGAGAAGCTTCTGAATATCGGCCTCAAGAAGCTCAAGGTCATGGAGGAAGATCTCGAGAGCTTGGCCGCAGCGGATATTCACGAACTGCTGCGTGCGTGGGAACTCAAGCACCGGCATCGCGCGGCGGAGTGCGTGTCGCAGCACACTCTGTTCCGCAAGGAAACTCGTTGGCCGGGCTACTACTACCGCGGCGATGCCATGAAGGTGGACGACGCAAATTGGCACGTGCTGACCGTTTCGCGTCGCGATCCGAAGACCGGCGAATACACCATGGAGAAGGCGCCTTGTTATCACCTGGTTTCGGCGGACGAGTAACAACTGCCCAGGCGGAAGCTCGCGTTCCCAAAGAACCGCGCGGGAACATTATTGAAAAGACCGATGAGGAAATACTGGCCGTTGCCGATCCTCTGTGGCGCGACCTTGTCAAACATTCGAACGAAGGCAAGTACGGAGAGTTCGTCAAGAATTTCTCCACTTCCATGGCGCTTGCCATGGATCAAGTTACGGTCGGCCACCAGTTCGCCAACAGTGAGCTTGCCAGAAATCTGTCTGAAGACTTCGAATATCTCGGCATCATTCGTCGAGGCGAGCATGTGACGGTTCTCTACCGGCAACGCAGCACCAAAAGGGCCGGCGAATGGCTCGGCCGGCTTGTCCTCGGCTACGAGAATGGAAAAATCAGGATTTTCGGCGCGTCCATTTTCTGAGCAACTGGTTCGGATTCGACATGAGTGAAACTATCCACGACGGCAAATATGTCGAACTCACCTACAAGGTGACCGACACAAAATCGGGACATGTTCTCACCACGGTTGAGTTCCCGTTGGGTTATGTTCACGGACGCAATGAAATTTTGTCTCCCTTCGTGCATGCGCAACTGGAGGGCAGATCCGCGGGCGAGGTCATCGAGGTGCCGATCGACGGCAATCGGATCTTCGGCGCCAGGGACGAGTCGCTGGTCTTTACCGATCACATCGAGAATGTTCCCGAGGAATATCGGCAAGTCGGCACCTTCATCCTCATGGAAAACGACAAGGGCCAGACGCGCAGCTTTCTCGTCACGCGGATGGACGACGAAACGCTGACGGTCGACGGCAACAATCCGCTTTGTGGCAGAGAGGTCGTCTTTACGCTCGAGATCGTGACCGTGCGCGAGCCGACCGATGAAGAAGCAAGAGCGGGCGGAGGGATCGGCGCCCAGGCGGCTATCGACCTTTCGCTCATGCGGCCCGTTTGAACGACAATCCCGGGTTCAATTCAAAAGGTGACTTATGAGCAGCGAGCAAAAGCCAATCACCAAAGTTCCTGACGGCCACACGCGCTTTCTAACGACGCGCCAGAAACCGGCAACCGAGAAGGGGTTTGTCGGTTTCGAAACCGTCTGGGAGCCGTTCCAGAAGGAAGCCGAGTACGAGACACCAAAACGGCCCTAGTGCCATGTCCCATCTCGTACCGCCTCACGGTAGCGACGCACTCATGCCGCTCCTGCTACCCGAAGCGGAGCGCGCGGACGAGCGGCGCAGGGCGAAAACCCTCACGCAGGTGCCGATGTCGAGCCGCGAGACATCGGACTTTCTTATGCTGGCGATGGGCGCCTACACGCCGCTCACCGGCTTCATGGGACACGACGAGTGGCGCGGCGTTTGCGCGGACATGAAGCTGACCAACGGCTTGTTCTGGCCGATCCCGATTACCCTGTCCTGCCCGCGGGCGCTAGCCGACAGCATCGCCATAGAAGAAGAGGTGGCCCTCCTCGACGCCGACTCAGGCGAGCTGATGGGCACCCTGGAGGTCACGGAAAAATACAAGATCGACAAGATTTTCGAGTGCCAGCATATATTCCGCACGACCGATCCCAAGCACCCGGGCGTGGCCAAGGTCATGGAGCAGGGCGAGGTCAATCTCGCAGGCCGCGTCTCGGCGCTGAGCGAGGGCGTTTATCCGCAACAGTATAAGGGGCTTTATTACCGTCCGGCCGAGACGCGCGCGCTGTTCACTGACAAGGGTTGGAGCCGGGTCGCCGCCTTTCAGACGCGCAACCCGATGCACCGCAGCCATGAGCATCTCGCCAAGATCGCTATCGAGGTCTGCGACGGCGTGCTCATCCACCAGGTGCTGGGTGCACTCAAAGCCGGTGATATCCCGGCCGAGGTGCGCGTCAAGGCTATCGACGCGCTGACCGAGCGCTATTTCGTGCCCGGCACCTATATCCAGGCCGGATATCCGATCGAGATGCGCTATGCCGGTCCGCGCGAGGCGCTGCTGCATGCGGTGTTCCGGCAAAACTTCGGATGCTCTCACCTGGTCATCGGGCGCGACCACGCCGGTGTCGGCAGCTATTATGGCCCATTCGACGCCCAACACATTTTCGATCAGCTGCCGGCCGGCAGCTTGGTCATCCAGCCGCTCAAAATCGACGTCACGTTCTACTGCTACAAGTGCGGCGGCATGGCGACGGCGCGCACTTGCCCGCACGGCGACGAGGACCGGCTGCAAATTTCCGGCACGCGTCTGCGCGAGATGTTTTCAAAGGGCGAGAAAATCCCCGAGGAGTTCAGCCGGCCCGAGGTGGTGGCTGTCCTCAAGGAGTTTTACGCGGGCCTGCGTGCAGGCTAGAGCCTCATGATCATCGCGCAAATTTCCGACACGCATGTCGCGCTGGACACGCCGAATGCCGATGAGAGGATGCGGGATTTCGAAAATACGATCGCGGACATCAACGCGCTCGATCCGGCTCCCGACGTAATAGTTCATACCGGCGATATTGTTCATAATGGACGGCAGGAGGAATACGCGCGGGCGATGCGTATACTCACGAAAGCGCGTGTGCCGGTCTATGTGCTGGTCGGCAACAAGGACGACCGGGCAAATTTGCGCGCGGCCTTCGCGGCGAGAGGATATCTGTCGGCGGATTCCAAATTCATCGACTATGCGATCGAGGATTATCCGGTACGACTGATTGCCGTCGATACGCTACGCACAGGCAGCAACAAGGGCGATTTTTGCCCCGAACGGGCCCGGCGATTGATCGAGATGATCGACGCCGAGGCCACCAAGCCGATTGCTGTCTTTGCGCACCATCCGCCGTTCGAGGTGCCGGTGGGACCCGATGCGCTCAATTTCGAAACACCGGAGATGATGGAACGGCTGCGCCAGGCTTTGCAGCACTCCGGGCGAGTCGTCGCCGTTTTCAGCGGCCATGTTCACCGCGGTACCGCGGGCCATGTCGGGAACATCGCCGCGACCGTGATGCCGAGCATCGCAACCACATTGCGCAAAGGCGTGTATCCGGCTCAGATAAAGAATCGCCCCGTCTATCACATCCACCGCTTCGATCCGGTTTGGGGCTTTACCACCGAATCGCGCATTGTCAGGCGAGCGGAATCGGCGGTATCGACGGGCGAACCCATTCTGGCTCGGCCAGAAATGACTCCCAACCCTTCGTGATTGTAAGGCGAGCCACGGTCAGCGGCCGCGCGGCCGTAGTCAGCCGTAGTCAGCTGCGCGCAAACACGGCGCGCACCGCGCCGCTGAAGGATCCTTCCTCCAGGTATTTCACGCCAAGATAGCCGCCGCCGATGATCGACAGCCAGGCCAGCACGCTGCCGAGGGCCAGCGTCGACATGCCGGTAATGCCCTGGCCGATGGTGCAGCCGAGCGCCAGCACGCCGCCGGCGCCCATCAGCGCCCCGCCGCCGATATGGCGCACAAGGTCGTGGCTGTCGGCAAAACCCTCGATCTGGAACGTGCCGGTTGCGATCGCCATTAAAAAGCTGCCGACGATCACGCCGCCCACCACGGCGATACCGAAATTGATGGTGGATCCGGTAAATGTCATCAAATATTGCAGGCTTTCGCCGAGCGGCGCGACGAAAGTGACGGAAGCGAGCGCTGTGGGGTTGAACTCGTCCGCACCGAGAATGCCGGTGACCACCCAGCCGGCGACCGGGATCAGGCCAATGATGAGCCCGGCGGCGATGTTGGTAGGGCTGCGGCGGAACTCGGCATCCTTGAAGCAGAAGACGAGGAACGCCGCGGCGACGGTGACCGCCGCGATGGCGCGTGCGGTATCGTGTGGCAGCCCGAACAAGGAGCCTGCGATCTCGCCGATGTTCTGATTGTCGAGCCCGCGCGTCTTCAAATCGATATTGGTCGCGGCCTCAAGCTGCACCCGTATCAGCGCCAGCAGCCCGCGCAGCGTCATATAGGCGACGATACCGAGCACGATCGCAGCCACCAACGATTTCAGATTGCCGGCTCCCAGCCGCACGACCGTCTTGCTGCCGCAGCCGCCGGCCAAGGTCATGCCGAAACCGAACATGGCGCCGCCGATGATGGCACCTAGCCAGCCGAGATTTGAGGTCAGATAGATCGACTTGTTGATGTCGATGACGCCGCTGAAGTGCAGGGCGTGGGTGCCGATGATCGCCACCGCGATCGCCAATACCCAGGCGCGGAAGCGGCCGCCATCGCCCATAAGAACGAGGTCCGATATCGCGCCCATGGTGCAAAAATTGGTGCGTTGAACGGTGGCGCCAAATACCAATCCGACGACGAAGCCGCCTATGCCGACGATCGTCGTTGTCGCAAGTCCGCCCATTTAAAGATATGCACCAGGTTTCATATCTAAAAAACTAGATATGATGGGCCCGCATGCGGGTCAAGACGCAATCTGCTGCCACGGTCCATTGCTCCCGCGCAACGTGCCGGCCCTTTGCCCTGAATGTATGCTCACGTTACTATCCCATTGTTTTGAATGGTTAGAGCGCATTCCGCGTGGTGAATTCCCTCACAGCCCGGCTTGGCGTCGACATCGGCGGTACGTTCACCGACGTGGCGCTGGAAGTCGGCGACAAACGCTTCACGGCCAAAACGCTGACTACCTCGCGCACGCCCGAAGAAGGCGTGCTGTCCGCTGTGCGAACGGTGATTGCCGAGGCGGGCGTTGGGTCCGGCGACGTGCGGCTGATCATCCACGGTACGACGCTTGCCACCAACGCGCTGATCGAGCGCAAGGGCGCCAGGACCGCGCTGCTCACCACCGAAGGCTTTCGTGACGTCATCGAGATCCGCCACGAAAACCGCTTCGAGCAATATGACGTCTATATCGATCTGCCGCCGCCTTTGGTACCACGCCGGCTCCGGCTGCCCATCCGCGAGCGCATTGACGCCCAAGGCAACGTGCTGGTGCCGCTGGATGAGGCAAGCGTCGAGCGCGCGGTCGACGCGCTTGCCGCGCGCGAGATAGAGGCTGTTGCGGTCGGCTTTCTTCACAGCTTCACCAATGCGGATCACGAGCGGCGCGTCGGCGAATTAATCGCCCGCGGGCTGCCCGATGTCGCGGTGACGCTGTCGTCCGACGTCTCGCCGGAGATGCGCGAATACGAGCGTTTCTCCACGGCTTGCGCCAACGCCTACCTTCAGCCGCTGATCGGACGCTATCTCAGCAGGCTTGAGCAGGAATTGGTAGGCGCGGGTTTTCGCTGTCCCATGTTGCTGATGACCTCAGGCGGCGGCATTACCGCGGTCGACACGGCTATCCGCTTTCCCGTCCGGCTCGTCGAATCTGGGCCGGCGGGCGGCGCGATCTTCGCCGCCTGTATCGCGCGCCAGCACGGGCTCGACCACGTCGTGTCGTTCGACATGGGCGGCACGACCGCCAAAATCTGCTTGATCGACAAGGCGCAGCCGCAGACGGCGCGCGCCTTTGAGGTGGCGCGCGTCTACCGTTTTCTCAAAGGCAGCGGCCTGCCGCTGCGCATTCCGGTGATTGAGATGGTCGAGATCGGCGCCGGCGGCGGCTCGATCGCGCGGGTCGACGCGCTTGGGCGCATCGCCGTGGGTCCCGACAGCGCAGGCTCGGAGCCGGGGCCGGTCTGCTACGGGCGCGGCGGCCTCGAGCCGACCGTGACCGACGCCGATCTCGTGCTCGGCCACATCGATCCCGCCACCTTTTCCGGCTGCAAGATGAACCTCGATGTCGCCGGCGCCCGGCGCGCGGTAGCCGAGCGCATCGCGCCGCCTCTGAAGCTCTCAATGGAACATGCGGCTCTCGGCGTCAGCGAAATCGTCGACGAGAACATGGCGAATGCCGCGCGCGTACATGCAATCGAAAGCGGAAAGGACCTGCGGCCACGCAGCATGATCGCGTTCGGCGGCGCGGCGCCGCTGCATGCCGCGCGGGTCGCCGAGAAGCTCGGCATTGGCCGTGTGCTCGTTCCTACCAACGCCGGCGTCGGCTCGGCGGTGGGGCTTTTGCGCGCGCCGGTAGCCTATGAGATCGTGCGCGGCAAGCTCATTCGCCTTTCGAGCTTTGATGCCGCCGCAGCCAACCGGCTTCTGGCGGAGATGCGCGCCGAAGCCGAATCGATTGTCAGGCAAGGTGCGCCTGACGCTGCGCTCACTGAGCAGCGCTCCGCCTTCATGCGCTATCGCGGCCAGGGCCATGAAATTGCCGTGACGCTGCCGGCGCGCGAGTTCAGCACCGCCGACCGATCGATAATCAAGGAGCTGTTCGAGGAAGCCTATCGCCGGCTCTACAGCCGGTCGATTCCGGGCGTCGAGATCGAAATCCTGAGCTGGGTCGTCTCGCTGAGCGCGCCGGCGGAAGGCGAACTCGCCAAGCCGGCCGAAGCGTCAATATATGAGCCGAAGCCATATGAGCCGAAGCCGCGCACACGCCGGTCAGTATTCGATGCGGCCACCGGCGAGTTCCAGGAAGTCCCGATCTATTGGCGGCCTGATCTTGCCCCCGGCGCGCGCATCGCCGGGCCGGCGGTGATCGCCGAGGACGAGACTTCGACCGTCGTCAGCGCGCTGTTTGACGCGACCATTGACCGCTTCGGCTATATTGCGCTCACCCGCCGGGAGGCCTGAACCATGGTCGATCGCCCCAATGCCGCGCTCGCTCGGATCCATACTCAGATCATGTGGAACCGCCTGATCGCGGTGGTCGAGGAGCAGGCGCAGACCATGCTGCGCACCGCGTTCAGCACCTCCGTGCGCGAGGCCGGCGATCTTTCGGCCGGCGTGTTCGACCGCCACGGCCGCATGCTGGCGCAAGCCGTCACCGGCACGCCGGGCCATGTCAATTCGATGGCCAATGCGGTGAAGCATTTTCTCGCCGTCTACCCACTCGCCGGCATGAAGCCGGGCGACCACTACATCACCAACGATCCGTGGCTGACGTCCGGCCATCTGCACGACATCACAGTGGTGACGCCGACTTTCTACCGCGGGGAACCGGTCGCGCTGTTCGCCAACACGATTCACGTGGTCGATATCGGCGGTCTCGGCATGGGACCTGACGGACGGCAGGTTTTCGAGGAAGGGCTGTCGATCCCGATCATGCCGCTCGCCCGCGCGGGCACGATGAACGAAGACCTGTTGCGCCTGGTGCGCGCCAATGTTCGCGAGCCGCTACAGGTGGAGGGTGACATCTACGCTTGCGCGGCCTCCAACGACGAAGGAAGCCTGCGGCTGATCGAGATGATGGACGAATTCGAAATCGCCAATCTCGACCGGCTCGGCGACACCATCGTCGAAGCCTCGCGCGAGGCGACGCTCGCGCGCATCCGCGCGCTGCCGAAAGGCACCTACCGTAACAGCCTGACCATGGACGGCTATGACAGGGCGCTGGTGCTCAACGCCGCGTTGACCATCTCCGACGACGGCATCCATGTGGATTTCGATGGCACCTCGCCTGCGTCGGCCTACGGCATCAACGTCGTCTACAATTACTGCCTCGCCTACACCGCTTTCGGCGTCAAATGTCTGGTCGCGCCGGAAGTGCCGAACAACGCCGGCTCGCTCTCCGCGATCACCGTCAGCGCGCCGGAAGGCTGCGTGCTCAACGTGAAGCGGCCGTGGCCGGTGGCGGCGCGCCACACCGTGGGCCATATGCTGCCAGACGTCGTGTTCGGCTGCTTGCACCAGGTCATCCGGGGCGGGGTGCCGGCGGAAGGCGCATCCTCACTGTGGAATCCGCAGATTTTTGGCGGCGGATCGCTGGTCGATGAAGTCGAAGAGGGAACCGACGCCAACGCTCTGCCCGAATTCAGTACCGTGATCTTCCATTGCGGCGGCGCCGGCGCGCGGCCGGGCAAGGACGGGCTGAGCGCGACTGCCTTTCCCTCGGGCGTGCGCACCATCCCGGTGGAAGCAACCGAAAGCGTGGCCCCGGTGGTGTTCTATCGCCGCGAGTTCCGTGAGAGTTCGGGTGGCGCCGGCCGGCTGCGTGGCGGGCTCGGCCAGGTCATCGAGCTTGGCGGCGCCGGCGCGGCGCCGGTCGCGCTGTTGTGCAATTTCGAGCGCGTGCACAACCCGGCGCGCGGCCGCGATGGCGGCGAGCGGGGCGCGCCGGGCAGGGTGGCGCTGCGCTCGGGGCGTCCGATCGGTCCGAAGGGGCGACAGACGGTGCCGCCGCGCGACGCCATCCGCCTGGAGCTTCCAGGCGGCGGCGGTTTCGGCGATCCACGCACGCGCGACCCGCAGCGGGTGCTCGAGGACGTGCTCGACGGTTTCATCACCGTCGAGGAAGCGCGTCACGATTATCGCGTGGTTATCGATGGGCACGGGCAGCTCGACCTTGCCGCGACCGAGCGCCTGAGAGCATCTTGAATTGCTCCACTTATTCAGTGGATCGGCGAGAAACGCGCCGGCAGATAAATGTCCGTATGTTGGGTCGCCAGATAATCGGGTCCGCCGGGCGGCGGCCAAACGCCGTCGGCAACCGCTTTGGCACGCAACCGTCCCCGTTCATTGAGCGACTTGTACGGCCAGACATGCACAAAGCGTGTGACGGCGCCGGTGACGGAAGTCATCGCGGTCAGCAGCGGCGAGACTTTGCTGCGGCCGGCGATCGCTTTGCGCCACAATTCGCTAGTCGGCGCCAGGCTGCCGGTGTTGAGCGTATAGCTGCGCACCTCGAAACAGGGACCGCAATCGCCAGCCCGCATTGGCGGCAGGAAATCAAAGGCGACAAATGTGTCCATGTTCATGCCGGCCATGAATTCGCCGACGCCGAATGGATTGCTTGAACTGAGCAACGTCATGCGCTGATCGATCACCGCCGCCGGATCGGCGATCGACCGGATGATCATGATTTGGTTGAGCGCGCCGATTTCCGAATACCAGCATGCCAGCAAGGCCGGATCGTTTGCCAAGGCGCGCTCGATTGCGGCGAGCGCGTTTGAAATTGTCGCCGGTCGCACGGTGATGATCGTTACATCGTATTGATTTTGCATTCCTGCCTCCCTGCTCGAACGGCGAGCCGCGCTTAATTGACAGCTCCGACACCGAAACCTAACGTGATCCGCACGCTAGTAGAGGAGCAATGACGAAACAATGCCGGATCGCGCGATCCGGCTGCATCTATAAAAACTTTGCAACGATCGAGACGGGAGGAAATCATGAACAGATCGTGCTTGCTGTTGGCTGCGGGCGCTGCGCTCGCGCTTTGCGCCGCCGCGCCGGCAAACGCCGTCGAGTCTGTCAAGATTGGCATCATCTGGCCGCTTACCGGCAATGCCGCCGCGGCCGGCCAGGCCTCCAAGGCCGCCGCCGAAGTAGCCGCCGACATCGTCAACATCGCGCATCCCGAGCTTGGCGACCTGCCGCTTGCCAAGAGCGCAGGCCTGCCTAACCTGGGCGGCGCCAAACTTGAGCTAATTTTCGTCGACCACCAGGGCAATCCGTCGCTTGCCCAGCAACTGGCGACGCGACTGATCACCCAGGACAAGGTCAACGTGCTGATGGGCGCCTATCACTCCTCGTGCAGCTTCACCGCGACGGCGGTTGCCGAGCGTTACGGTACTCCTTTCATGGTCGGTGAGTCGGCAGCGCTCAATATCACCGGGCGCGGCTTCAAATGGGTGTTCCGCGGCACGCCGATCGCCTCCGACTATGCCCGCACCTATATGCGCTTCTTTGCCGACGTGAAGAAGCAAGGCAAGAAAATCGACTCGATCGGCATCGTCAATGAGAATACCGACTACGGCACTTCGGTCGCTGATGCGATTGTCGACGAGGCCAAGAAGGCCAATATCCCGGTGGCGATCCGCATCCCTTATAGCGCCAGCACGACCGATGTTTCGGCGCAGGTTCTGCAACTCAAGCAAAAGAACCCCGACGTTGTGATCTTCATCAGCTACACGGCGGATTCGATTCTCTACATGAAGGCGATGAAGAATCTCGACTACAAGCCGCCGATGGTAATCGGCGACGACACCGGATTCTCCGATCCATCATTTATTCCGGCGGTCGCCGACATTGCCCAAGGCGTTATGAACCGCAGCGCCTGGGCGATCGGCAAACCCGGCTCCGTCACATCCAAGATCAACGAGATGTACAAAGCCAAGACCGGCCGCGATCTCGACGATACCAGCGCGCGCAACATGCAAAGCTTCTTCGCCCTTGCCGACGCCATCAACCGCGCCGGATCGACGGATCCTGAAAAAATCCGCGTGGCGCTGACGCAGACCGACCTCAAGCCCGACCAGCTGATGATGGGTTATCAAGGCGTCAAATTCGACAAGACCGGCCAGAATATCCTGGCGGCGACCTACCTCATCCAGCTGCGCGGCAAAAAGTACGAGCTGGTATGGCCTGACAAGGCGGCCACAGCCAAATTAGAATGGCCGATGGCTGGCTGGGCAAAATAGCCGATGCTGCTTTTGCAAGTGATCGTGGGTGGCCTCCTGCTCGGGGCCATCTACGCGCTGTTTTCCTCGGGTCTCACGCTGATCTGGGGCATGATGAATTTCATCAATTTCGCCCACGGCGAGTTCGTCATGCTGGGCATGTACGTCTCGCTGCTCGTGGTGGTATGGCTGGACGGCGGCCCTGCGGCGTTCGGCTTTGCCGCAGCCTTCGCCCTCTTTGTGCTCGGGGTCGCGATCTATCTCGCGCTCATCCGCCACGTGCTGCGCGGACCAATGCTGGCGCAGATATTGTCGACCTTCGGGCTCGCGCTGTTGTTGCGCTACACCGCTTTCTGGATCTTCTCGGCCAATTTTGTGTCGCTGCCGCAGACATCGCTTTCCGGTACGGTTGACGTCGGCGGCATTCTGATGCCGGTCCCGCAACTGGTGGCCGGCGTCGTCGCTATTATCTTGACGGTCGGCTTGCACCTCATGCTCACCCGCACCACGGTCGGCAGCCAGTTGCTGGCCGTGTCGGAGGACCGCAGCGCCGCCATGCTGATGGGCATTCGGCCCGACCGTATGCAGGCGCTGGCTTGGGGCCTGTCGGCGGGCGCGGCCGGCATTGCCGGCGCGCTGATGGCGACCGCCTATCCCTGGTCGCCGTCGGTCGGCGAGACCTTCGGTCTGACGGCCTTTGTGGTGGTGGCGCTTGGCGGTTTCGGCAGCGTGCCGGGCGCGTTGCTTGCCGGACTGATCATCGGTCTGATCCAGGCGGTGTCCGCGTTCTGGTTCGGGCCGATCTACAAGGACATCGTCGTGTATGCATTGTTTGTCGCGCTGCTGTGGCTGCGTCCGCAGGGCCTGATGGGTAAAGCGTGACGAAATTTTCTGCAACGCGGCTGCCCGTTGTCTTGCTCGCGGCGGGATTGCTGTTATACCCGCTCGTCTTCTCCGAGGCTTTCTATCTCGATATCGGCGTGACGTTCCTGCTGGCGGCGATATCGGCGTCCGCCTGGAATATCGTCGGCGGCTACGCCGGGCAGGTCTCGGTCGGCCATGCCATGTTCTACGGGCTCGGCGCCTATGCCCCGCTCTTGTTCTACACTCTGTTCGGGTGGCCGCCGATTGCCGGAATTCCCATCGGCATGGCGCTGAGCATCGTCCTCGCGGTAATCATCGGCGTGCCGACCTTCCGGCTCACCGGCCACTATTTCAGCATGGCGACCATCGCGGTTGCCGAACTGATCCGCATCTTCTTCGGCACCTGGGATCTGGTCGGCGCTGCCATCGGGCTGCAGGGGCCGGCGGTGGCGCGCGGCTGGTGGGATCTCACGTTCCGCAGCGAGGTACCTTACTATTATATCTTCCTCATGGTGCTGGCATTGCTGCTGTTTCTTACCTTCGCCGTTGAGCAGCGCCGCTTCGGCTATTATCTCGGCGCGATCAAGGCGGGCGAACGCGCGGCACGCAGCCTCGGCGTCCCCGTGCGGCAAATGAAAATCAAAGCGCTCATTCTGAGCGCCATTTTTACCTCGATCGCCGGCTCGCTCTACTCGATCAAGACCGGATTCATCGACCCGGATAGCGGCTTCGGCATTCTCATTTCCGTGCAAATGGTCATCATTGCCGCGCTCGGCGGCGCCGGCAGGCTCTATGGTCCGCTGGTGGGCGCGCTCATTCTGATTCCGCTGCAGACCGCGACCAACACCTGGTTCGGCGGCGGCGGCTCCGGTCTTACCTACATTCTTTACGGCGGGATCATCGTGCTGATCGCGCGCTTCGAACCGGGTGGGGTATTCGAATTATGGGATCGCGTGGCCCCGCCGCATTGGAGGCGCAAGCATGCTGCTTGAAGCGCAGGCGGTCTCCAAGGCGTTCGGCAGCTTCCTGGCGGTGCGGGACGCCGATCTTTCCATCGATGAGGGCGAGATCATCGGGTTGATCGGACCAAACGGCGCCGGCAAATCCACATTTTTCAATTGTCTGGCCGGCGATACGGTACCGACCGCCGGCCGCATCGTGTTTGCCGGTGCGGACGTGACGCGCGCGTCCCCTGAATCACATGCCCGGCGCGGCATCGGGCGCACGTTCCAGGTGCCGGCTACATTCGAAGGCATGACCGTGCTCGACAATGTCATGGTCGGCGCCTATTTGCGCCATCCGCATCGCAACGATGCGCGTGGTCACGCCAGCCGTATTCTCGAATTGACCGGATTGAAGGCGCAGGCCGATCTTGCGGCGCATTCGCTCGGCACGCCTGGCCGCAAGCGGCTCGAAATCGCGCGCGTGCTGGCGACCAACCCGCGCTTGATGCTGCTCGATGAATCGCTCGCCGGCTTGACGCCGACCGAACTGCAGGAGGCGATCGCGCTGGTGCGCAAGATCCACGATATGGGCGTTACCATCGTCATCGTCGAACACATCATGGAAGTGATCATGACGCTGACTAAACGCGTGCTCGTGTTCAATCAGGGTCACGTGATCGCGAGCGGTAAGCCCGAAGACATCGTCAAGGACGAAGCGGTGATCGAGGCCTATCTCGGGCACGGGCATCATAGAAGGCGGAGTTGAGCCGGTGAGCGACCTTGTCATCGAGCATCTCGAAGTACGCTATGGCGACTTGGTCGGCGTCACCGACATTTCGCTGCGCATTGATGCCGGCCAGATCGTTGCCCTGCTCGGCTCGAATGGCGCCGGCAAGACCACCACGCTCAACGCGATCGCCGGCTTGGTGCGGCCCTCGCATGGTCGCATTGAATGGCAAGGTGAGCTCATCTCGGACCAGCCGGCCTATGTGATCGTGAGCAAAGGCTTGGCGCTGTCGCCGGAAGGCTGGCGGCTGTTCGTGTCGCAGACTGTTGAGCAGAATTTGCGCCTGGGCGCGACCGCATTGGCGGACCGCGCGCGCATCGAGTCCTTATTCGACCGCGTCTACACCTTGTTTCCGCGGCTGCGCGAGCGGCGCCGTCAGCTGGCGCGCACGCTCTCGGGGGGCGAGCGACAAATGCTGGCGCTCGGCCGCGCGCTGATGAGCGAACCGAAACTGCTAATGCTCGACGAGCCGAGCCTCGGTCTTGCGCCCGCGGTGGTCGAGGCGCTTTACGAGACGCTGGACCGCCTGCATCAAGAAGGGCTTACCTTGCTGCTGGCCGAGCAATCGATCCCGCTCGCCCTTGGTATTGCGGATTACGCCTATGTCCTGCAAACCGGCCGCATCGCGATCGAAGGTAAAGCAGCCGATTTGGAGACCAACGAGCAGGTGCGGGAGATCTATCTCGGCATCAATACGCGCGCGGCTAGCCTTACGACTTAATGGTGTGGAGACGCCGCGATCACAAAGGCGATAATGTCCTTGTACGACAAAAAAGGGGAGGGTCCCATGAATAGAATGTGCTGGCTCGTGGCGACAATGTTTTTGGCGTCGGCCATGACCATTCAGGCTCGGGCGGCCGACGTGAAGATCGGCGTCATCTATCCGCTTACCGGCAACGCGGCGAGCGCCGGCCAATCGGCCAAGCAAGCCATCGAACTGGGCGCCGAAATTGTCAACACGGCGCATCCCGAGCTCGCCGCCATGCCGCTCGGCGCCACCACCGGATTACCCAATCTTGGCGGTGCCAAGATCGTGCTCGACGGTGCCGACCATCAGGGCAACCCGCAAGTCGGACAGCAGCAGACGCTGCGGCTGATCACCCAAGACCATGTCGTCGCCATGATAGGTTCATACCACTCGAACGTGAGCCTGGTAGCGACCGCCGTAGCCGAGCGGCAGGGCATCCCGTTCCTGGTTGCCGATTCGGTTGCCGCCAATATCACCGGGCGCGGCTTCAAGTGGACATTCCGCACCACGCCGATCGCGCCCGACTTCGCTAAGGCCTACACCGAGTTTCTCAACGACTTGAAAAACTCCGGCAAGAAGATCGACAGCATTGCCATCGTCAGCGAGAACACCGACTACGGCACCTCGGTCGGCAACAGCATCGAGCAGGCCGCGAAGACGGCAAACATCAAGGTGGCCGCGCGTATCCCCTACAACGCCAATACCTCCGACGTCTCCGCGCAAGTCTTGCAGCTCAAGACGCTCAAGCCGGATGTCGTGATCTTCGTCAGCTACACGTCGGACTCCATCCTCTATGTGAAGACGATGAAGAATCTCGACTACCTGCCGCCGCTCATCATCGGCGACGACGCCGGATTCTCCGATCCCTCGTTCATTCCGAACGTCGGCGATCTGGCGCAAGGCGCGGTCGACCGCAGCGCCTTCGCGGCGGGCAAGCCCGGCACCAACAGCTACATCGTCAACGAGATGTTCAGGGCCAAATATCATCGCGATCTCGACGACACCAGTGCGCGCTGGATGGAGGGCTTCTTCGTGCTGGCCGACGCGATCAATCGCGCCGGCTCGACCGAGCCCGCCAAGATTCAAGCGGCGCTGAAGGCGACCGACCTCAATGCCGGTCAGCTGATGATCGGCTACAAAGGCGTGAAATTCGACCAGACCGGGCAGAATATCTTATCCTCGACCTATCTGATTCAGCTGCAGGGAAAAGAATATGTCTCGGTGTGGCCCGAGGATCGCGCGACCAACAAGCTGGAGTGGCCGATGAAGGGCTGGCACAAATAGCGGTCACGGCCCAAGTTGATAGCGGGCGGCACGCGGTTTGTGCCGCCCGCTGCTTGAGCAATGAAGGCAAAAGTGTCGAAATGTAGCGGGGGATTGCCCGTAGATCGGATCACGGCTTTCGTCAGTGGACCGGAGACAAAGATGCGCAAAGTACCTGCCATGCGTCGTTTCTTTATCGCGTTAGGCTTGTTGTTCGCCGCGTGTGCGGCCCAGGCTCAAGATTATCCGAAGCGGCCGATTACAATGATAATCCCATTTGCGGCGGGCGGGCCGACCGACGTTCTTGGGCGGATCATTGCGCAGCACATCAGCCCGCTGCTCGGCCAACAGGTCCTCGTCGAGGATACGACCGGGGCAGGCGGCACCATCGGAGCGGCCAAGGCGGCGCGCGCGGCGCCCGACGGCTACACCATGGTGATGGGCAACCTTGGGACGCATGCCGCGAGCGTCGGGATTTACAATTCTCTGCCATACGATCCGATCAAGGACTTCGAACCGGTGATTTTGGTCGCCAGCACGCCGATGGTGCTTGTGGCAAAAAAGACGCTGCCGGTTCACAGCCTTAAGGAATTCATCGCCTATGCCAAGGCCAATCCCGGCAAAACGACAATGGGCAGCGCCGGCGTCGGATCGATATCGCATCTGACATTGCTGCTTTTCAACCACCTGACCGGGGCGAATGTGCAACACGTTCCCTACCGTGGGCTGTCGCAGGCGACCAACGATCTGTTGGGCGGACAAATCGATTCGATGTTCGACCAGGTCGTCACCGCGACGCCGCATATTTTGGCAAAGGCCGAAATCCCGCTTGTCGTGACGATTGCGACACGGGCGCGCTCGATACCGGAAGTTCCGTCGGCGACCGAGGCCGGCTATCCGAAGCTGGAGACCATTGCCTGGTCGGCTTTGTTCATGCCGAAAGGCACGCCGAAGGCGATCGTCCAAAAAGTCAACATGGCCGTTCAAAAGGTCATGCAAGACCCTGCGGTTGCCAAGCAGCTGTCGAGCATCGGGGCCGATATTCCGTCGCCGGAACAGCGGACGCCGGAAGCGCTCGGGCATCTCGTCAAGTCGGAGATCGACAAATGGGTGCCGCTTATCCGCGCCGCCGAAGCGACGGCAAGGTAAATTCGGGCTGCAGCCCTGCCATTTGCAGTCCATTTAAGCCGGGCGCGTGAGCCGCTCTTAACGCCGTGAGGCTCAACGCGTGAAGTTGACCGACGAAGAGCAAGCCATGGCTGCGGGCGAATTAGGCCCGCTGCGGCAATGGGCAATCGAGCATCAAATCAAAGTGGGGCGGTATCTCGGCGCCCAAGATTTCGTGCCGGCTGTACAGGCTCACATCATGGCCGACACCGAGTCGCTCGGCGTTGCCGGCGTCGAATGGCTGGAACAGTGGAGTGCTCTGCCGCCGGCGCAGCGCTTAGTTCGTATCCCCACCATCACAGACCCGCGCGGCACCGACTTTGCCGCGGCCGAGCGCCTCAAGCAGCAGCCGTGGATGCTTGCGCTCGAGCGGCGTGCGATCACGGCTTTCGAGGCGCTCGGTATCTTGATGACCAACACGTGCATCAACTACCAGACAATCATGCCGCCGGTGCGTGGCGAGCACGTCGCCTATGGCGACACCGGCGTGGTGATCTATTCGAATAGTGTTTGCGGCGCCCGCTCGAATTTCGAGGGCGGCCCGTCGGCGTTGAGCGCCGGCATGACCGGGCGAACGCCGCGCTACGGCTACCACTTGGATGAGAAACGAAAAGCCACACTGATCATAGAACTGTCTTGGACGCCGCATGACCTCAGCGAGTGGGGCGCGCTCGGCGGAATACTCGGACGCCTGGCCGGCGATTACTGGCAGGTGCCTCTAATCATCGGGATCGACAGGGTGCCGGGTTCCGACGAGATGAAGCATTTCGGCGCGGCACTGGCGAGTTTCGGTTCCGTCGCCTTGTTTCACTTGGCGGGCATCACGCCGGAGGCTGCGCGCGTTGATGACGTTATACCCACGGGGCAGACATTGCGCACGCATGCCGTCGGTGAGAGCGATATTCGTGCATTCCAGATCCAATATGCGCGTGATCTGGAAACGGTCGACCTTGTGGTTTTCTCGGCGCCGCAGCTCAGCCTGATAGAATTGCAGCAGTTGGCTGATCTGCTCGACGGCCGGCGTGCCGCCATTCCCTTACTTGCGGTGACCAGTCCGCAGGTGAAGCCCGACGCCGACCGCATGGGGCTCACCGCCAAAATCGAGGGGGCGGGCGGCAGCGTCCTCTCCGGCATGTGCTTCTACCAGAGCTATGCCCGCGAAATGGCGGAAGCCAATGGCTGGAAACGCCTGGCCACCAATTCCGCCAAGCTGGTCAATATCATCGGCGGCTACGGCTACAAGCCGGCACTGCTTTCCATGGAAGCGTGCGTCGAGGCCGCGTGTAACGGCGGAAAGATCGGGCCATGATGACCTTCTATGCGACAGCCGGCATGGGCCGGAAAGTGACAGCGCACGCGCTGGTCGCCAGTGACGGCTTCTCCGCGCGCTATGATCTCGATCGCATTCGCGGCGTGTTCTCGCGGCCCGAGCACAAGCTCGCCGGGGAGAGCTATCGCGACCGCGTGCTGGTGCTCGATGCCGCCAAAGGCGGGGTGGCCACCGCCTGGATGCTGCACGAAATGAAGGCGCGCGGCGTCGTGCCGGCGGCGCTGGTTTTGAATCGGGTCAATCCCATCATGGTGCAGGGGGCAGCACTCGCCGACTTCACCATGATCTCCGGCTTCGATCTCGATATCACCAAGGTCATCCCGAACGGCGCGGTCGTCGAGGTCGATCCGACCCCGCAGCGGCCTTTCATCCGCGTCATCTGAACAGGCTATCCGCAGATGCCCTATTCCGACTATCGGCCCGATCTCATGGGGTCAGCGACGCTTGAGCCATCCGGCGAGTTCGAGGCGGGCTCATATCAATCGTTCACGCTCACCTACACCGCCGGCGCCTTCGGCATCGACGACACCGGCTCGCTCAAGATCGGGTTCCGCTTTGCGACCGATTTCGGCCCCGTGCAATTCGACGATCCCAAAGCGCCCGGCTACACGAGCGTCAAGGCATCCAACAACGCGACGCTGGAATGCAAATGGGAGTTCAAGCGCAATATCCGGCCGTGGAGCCGTTCGCTCTATATCGGGGTGGTCAAGCATTTTCTGGCGCCAGGGGATACGATCACCATCCGCTTCGGCGATCGCCGTTTCGGCTCGCCGGGAATACGCGTGCAGACCTATTGCGAGAGCGAATTTGAATTTCACGTGCTGGCCGATCCGATCGCGACCTATGACTACGTCGCGCTGCCGCAGAGTCCGAAAATCGCGATCGTACCGGGCCCGCCGGTCAACTGGCAGGCAATGCTTCCGACACTGGTGCGCGTCAATGAGCCGTTTCGACTGGCAATCAAGGCGGACGACAAATGGGGCAATCCTTCCAACCGCGTCGACGCCGAGCTTGATCTCAAACCGTCGACTCATATCGAGGGACTTCCCGAAACGATCCGGTTCGAACTCAGCAATTTTTCCGCCTGTACTGGCGACTTAAGGATCACCGAGCCTGGCGATTTCACGATCAGCGTTTTGGATGACAACGGGAAGGAGCTTTGCCGCTCAAATCCGCTGCGCGTTACTCCGGCCGACACCGAGCTCGTTCATTTCTGGGGCGACACGCATGGTCAATCGAATGAGACGCTCGGCACCAATTCGGCGCGGGAATATTTCGAGTTCGGCCGTGACAAGGCGTTTCTCGATGTCATGGGACATCAGGGCAATGATTTTCAAATCACCGGCGCGTTCTGGAAGGAATTGAATCGTCTCTCGGCGGAGTTTGATCGTCCGGGCAGCTTCGTTTGTATCCCGGGCTACGAGTGGTCCGCCAACACCGCGGTCGGCGGCGATCGCAATGTGCATTACCGGCGCGAGGGCGAGACGATCCACCGGTCATCGCACGCGCAGATCGCGGACGCGGCCGACATGGCCGACGAAAAGACCGATGCGCACGATGCCCACGCGCTTTTCGAAAGATTGGAAGGCAAGGACTGCGTGGTCGTCGCCCATGTCGGCGGGCGCTACGCTGATATTCACTATGCACATGACCCCAAGCTTGAGACGGCGGTCGAGGTGCATTCCGCCTGGGGCACATTCGAATGGATCGTGCGTGACGCTTTCGAGAAGGGCTATCGGGTCGGCATTGTGGCTAATTCGGACGGCCACAAAGGTCGTCCCGGCGCCTGCTATCCGGGCGCGTCATTCTTCGGAAGCCGCGGCGGCTTAACCTGCTTTCTTGCGCCGCGTCTTAGCCGCGACACGATCTTCGAGGCGATGCGGCGCCGTCATCATTATGGGACCACCGGCAACCGCATGATCTTGAAGGTCGCCGTCGAGTTGCCGGATACTGCCGACCTGTTCGCTCGCAATCCGTCCTTCGACGCGACGGTCGTCGCGAAAACCCGGCAGCTCAGAATGGGCGATATTGCACGGGTGACATCCGACACTGCGGATTTGGTAGTCGAAGCTATAGGATCGGCTCCTATCGAGCGCATCGATATTTTCGACGGGCTCGATTTACTCGAGACGATACGCCCCTATGCTGTCGAAGACCTCGGGTCGCGCATCCGTCTGAGCTACAGCGGCGCGGAATATCGCGGCCGGGCGCGCGCCACGACATGGGACGGCTCGCTTAGCGTCAGCGACAACACGATTGTTCGGGCGAGCGTCATAAACAACTGGAATCTCGACCGCGGCATTCGGCATCAGGACAGCAGCACTATAAGCTGGAAGGCGGTCACCACCGGCAATTACGGCGCTATCGATATTTGGCTGCAGAACCGGTCCGGGCACATTGCCTTCAGCACCAAGCCGATTTCCGGCAAGGTCGCGATTGCCAATATCGGCCGCGAGGAGATGGTATTCGACGCCGGCGGCTTGGAGCGCGTGGTCACGCTGCAGCGCTTGCCTGGCGTCATGACGGAGACGAGAATACTTCACCGCCGCTCGGTTAAGGTCAGCGGCAAGGCGGATACCCGTCTCTATGTGCGTGTTCAGCAGGAGGACGGCCATCGCGCGTGGTCAAGCCCAATTTACCTGGTTCGCTCCTGAGGTTGCCGCTGCACGAGCCGCTCGCAGGTCCGCCGGCATTAGTAAGCGCAAAGCCCGCGCCGAACGATTGCGAAAGCGATCCGACTGCCATATCGTTACGAGTCTGCCCGAGAGGACTATCCTTGATATATCAATAGGGTATCGAGACTTCGTGAAAACTTACGAAGGCAAGCGGGAAATCGATGGACTTGTCGTGACGGTTGATGGCCGTCCGCTCAGCGAGCATTATGAGGTAAAGCAGTTCACCAAATGGGGATTCGAGTGGACCTATGAGGGCCCGAGCCCGCAGCAGCTCGCGCTGGCGATACTGTATGACCACCTTGGCGACAAGGACCGCGCCATTCATCTGTCGGAACCGTTCATGAAAACGATCATCGCCAATCTCGACAATGATTGGACGCTGACGAGCGAGGAGATCGAGCGCACCGTTCAAGCGATGAGCTGACGCAGGCCGAATGCGGGCCGCACGGGGCCGACCGGTCGCCGCAGATGCTCAAGGAGAAACGACATGATCACTGAAAGGCAAAAAGCATTCCGCCAAAGGTATCGCTCGCGCATCGTCGGCTGGTATGACGGCTATGTGCACGTCATCATCATCTATGCGATGGGTGCCGCCGCGTTCTACATCTACGTTGAGCACATCAGCAATGTGACGTGGCTTGAGTGGCTGACCGTTCCGTTGACGTTCCTGTTCACCAATATCTTCGAATGGGCGGTGCATCGATTCGTCATGCACCGGCCGATCAATATCAAGGGTCTGCGTTCGATCTACGAGCGACACACGCTCAACCACCATCAATTCTTCACCGACGAGGAAATGCGCTTTCGCGACAACAAGGATTGGCGCGTGACGGTATTCCCGCCTTACGCGCTGGTCGTGTTCATCCTGATGTCGATCCCAATCGCCTCGCTGCTCGGCCTATTGTTGACGCCGAATGTCGGCTGGCTGTTCATGTGCGTGACCACCGGAATGTATCTCATCTACGAGTTTATGCATTTTTGCTGTCACGTCGATGAGAACGGATTTGTGCGCAACTTTCCGTTTGTGAACACGCTGCGCCGTCATCATACCGCGCATCACAATGCGCGGCTGATGATGGAGGTCAACATGAACCTGACCTTCCCGATTGCCGACTGGCTGTTTGGGACCTCCGACCTCGACCGCGGACTGATCGGGCATCTATTCAACGGCTACGACACGCGGCATCTCAAGCGTGATCTGCGCGGCAAGCCGAAGACGCCGGATAAAGCGGCGGCATTGCCGGTCGGAAACTACTGATATTTGCGCGACACGCCGAGGCAAGGGAATGCCTAACGACGTCAAAGCCTATCTTTCCGCGGCGGTCGCGGTGGTGGCGGGCATCTTGGCCTATTGGCGGGGCTCCCCCATCCGGCCGGAGTTTGGAACTTTCGTGCTATTCACCGCGGCGTTTATGATTCTGGCCATGTGGGTCTTTCCCGAGGCAGCCGGAAAAAAGGCGAAGAAAGACCAAGATATCGTTGGCTAGCCGCCACATGGGTATCGCAATGCTAAGGCTGGCTTCCTTGCATTGCACAATAATGCAGTCATCGGCGAGCGCGCCAGCAGTGCGGGGCTACTGCCCTGCCGATCAATTCGGGCGGTAATGCTCGCGGTAGCCATGGCAATTTTTACTGTGTCGGCGCGGAACAAATTGCAAATTAGACTTTGGTGTTGCAAGCATTTCTGTTGCAGTGCGGAACGATTAGAGAAGAAGCGATTTATTTTTACTCGGGTTGCCGCTACTAACGGACTCTTTGGCAATCGTTCTTAAGGTGGACCATCTCGAGCGGCTCGGGGCGTCCGATTCGGATTGACTCGCAGCCACAAAGCAGAGAAATGCAGCCGGAACGCAAGCATCTCAGAGTCGTGGGGAGCGATCGCGCGGAGGAGCAACTTCGCAAAGCGATCGAATCTAAGCTCGCTTTTGAGGTGGGAAAGAATCCGGAAACCGCCGTCGACCACGATTGGTACCACGCCACCGCGTTGGCGGTGCGTGACCGCGTGGTCGAAATTTGGCTCGATGCCAACAATCGTGCGAAACGAGCGAAGCAGAAGCACGTCTATTACCTATCAATCGAGTTTTTGCTGGGCCGCCTGCTATTCGACACGCTGAGCAAACTCCAGTTGGTGGATACGGCGCGTGCCGCACTTGCTGATCTGGGTGTCGATCTCGATCGGTTGTGCAGCAACGAACCGGATGCGGCGCTCGGCAATGGCGGACTTGGGCGGCTGGCCGCGGGCTTCATGGACAGCATGTCGGCGCTAGGCATTTCGGCCCATGGCTACGGTATCCGCTATGAGCATGGCCTTTTCGAGCAGCGCATTCACGACGGCTGGCAGCACGAGTTTCCGGAAGATTGGCTCGCGCGCGGTAATCCATGGGAGTTCGCGCGCTCCGGGTCGGACTATTCGATAGGCTTCGGCGGCTCGGTCGAATACATTGGTGGCGATGCCGCCACGGCGCGGGCGGTCTGGTATCCGTCGGAAATCGTGCTGGCAGTACCATACGATACGCCGATCGCCGGCTGGCGCGGGCGTCATGCCAACACCTTGCGGCTATGGTCGGCGCGGGCACCGGATCCGATCCAGCTCGTTGCTTTTAATCGTGGCGATTATGTCGGGGCGACGGCAGCGCGTACGCATGCCGAAGCTATCTCCCGCGTGCTTTATCCGAATGATGCGACACCCGAGGGGCAGGAACTGCGATTGCGGCAGGAGTATTTCTTCACCTCGGCCTCACTGCAGGATCTTATCCGGCGCCATATCGATGAGTTCGGCTCGCTGGAGACGCTGCCGGACCAGACCGCGGTTCAACTCAACGATACACATCCGGCGATCGCGGTTGCGGAGTTGATGCGCATTCTGGTGGACGAGCACGATATCGCCTGGCCGGACGCCTGGGCGATGACAAAAGCGACGCTGAGCTACACCAACCACACACTGCTGCCGGAAGCGCTCGAAAGCTGGCCGGCGGAATTGCTCGGCCGGCTATTGCCGCGCCATCTGCAGATTATTTATCTCATCAACTGGTTTCATCTACAGGAGTGTCAGAAACGCGGTCTGAGCGATCTCGCATTTTTAGCCAATGTATCGCTGGTGCATGAAAACGACAAAAAGCGCATACGCATGGCTCATTTGGCGTTTCTCGGTTCCCATTGCGTCAACGGCGTTTCGCAATTGCACACGGCGCTTCTGCGCGAGACTATATTTCACGATCTCGCCCGGTCGGCTCAGACCCGCATCGTCAACAAGACTAATGGAATCAGTTTCCGCCGCTGGCTTTACGAAGCCAACCGGCCATTGACCGCGCTCTTGGTCGACAAGCTCGGTGAGCGTGTGCTCGACGATCCCGATTGCATGCAGGAGCTGGACCACGCCGCGGAGGATGCGCAATTTGTCGGCCGTTACAAGCATGCGCGTCTCATGAATAAGGCAAGATTGGCCGAGCATATCCGCGCGGCGACCGGCATCGCCGTCGATCCGCATGCCCTATTCGACGTCCACGTCAAACGCATTCATGAATACAAGCGGCAGCTTCTGAATATTCTGGAGGCGATTGCGCTTTATCATGAGATCTGCGCGCGGCCCAAAGATGATTTCGTGCCACGCGTGAAGATTTTTGCCGGCAAAGCGGCGGCAAGCTACGACCGCGCCAAGCTCATCATCAAGCTCGCTCACGATGTTGCCAATGTCATTAACAACGATGCGAGGGTCGCCGGACGACTTAAGCTTGTGTTCATTCCCAATTACAGCGTCAGCCTCGCCGAGGTGATCATTCCAGCAGCCGACTTGTCCGAGCAGATTTCGACCGCCGGGATGGAAGCTTCCGGGACCGGAAATATGAAGCTGGCGCTTAACGGCGCCATCACCGTCGGAACGTTGGATGGCGCCAATATCGAGATCCGCGACCACGTCGGGCCCGACAATATGGTGATCTTCGGCCTGACGGCCGCTGAAGTCGCCGAAAAGCAACGCGCGCAGTTCTTGGGCTCCGAGGCAATCGCCGCTTCGCCGCGCCTGGAGCGCGTCCTGCAGAGCCTTTCGTCCGGGCAGTTTTCGCCGAACGATACGGGCCGCTTCGGTCCCATCGCGCAATGGTTGCGCGAGTACGATCACTTCATGGTGGCCGGCGATTTCGAGGCTTACTGGGCTGCCCAGCGCTACGTTGATCGGTTATGGCGGTCACCCAAAGATTGGTGGCGAGCCAGCATCTTGAATACGGCACGCATGGGCTGGTTTTCCGCCGACCGGACCATCCGCGAATACGCCCGAGATATCTGGCACATCCCTGTCGCTTAGCCTCGCGGCACAAAGCTTCGCCCAGCAATCGCGAAGGCGCGCGCGACCCGCGCCAGGCTCTCGTTGCTTTCCAGGTCCTCAAGCAGGGCGGGAAGTTTGCGTTGCCAGTTTGGATGCTGGTCGACGGTGCCCGGGATGTTGATCTGGTCGAGGACGCCCAGCACGTCTTCCAGTGACATCACGGCCAGGCGGCACGGCGTGGCGCCGAGAAACGAAGCCACAGCCGCAATATCATCGGCCGGGTAGTCGGGCGCCCATTCGCCGAGAGCCGCGCGCAACGCCTGCCGGGATCGATTGCGCGCTTCTTCCGTCTCGCCAGGGTCGAAACCGATGGCCCGCTTCGCTTGCAAATCATAGCCGGTGATCCAGCCGCGGAAAGTCGGCAGGTCGTGGGTGGTGAAGGTCGCGACCGCCTCGGCAGGGTAGCTCACCGGCTCGCGAAAGCGGCCGTCGGCTTGCCGCTCGAACAGCATGACCCGGTAAGTCCACAATCCCCAGCACGCCAGCGTTTCGCGGAAACCGTCCGGCACGGTACCGAGATCTTCCCCGATTACGGTGCAACGAAGAGAATTGCTTTCCTCGGCGACCACGCGCAACAGCGCCTCGAATGGAAAATGCACATAAGTCCCGCCGGCGGCGCCGAGCCCGCAGGGAATCATGAAGACGCGCTTGAGCCCGAGCACGTGATCGAGCCGTATGGCTCTGGCGTGACGCATTGATGCGCGCAACAAGCGGCGAATGACCCTGAAATCGTTGGCCAGCAAACGATGCGGATTGAACGGCACCAGCCCCCAGTCCTGCCCGGCCGGGTTGAAATCGTCCGGCGGTGCTCCAATTGAGACATCCGTCATCACGGCATCCTGCTGAGCCCACGCGCCAAAGCCGTGGCGGTCGATGCCGACGGCGATGTCGGTGTAAAGGCCGACCGGCATGCCAAGGTATTGCGCGGTCTCCTTGCAGGCCTGCAATTGCCGGTCGGCGACCCATTGCATGAACTCATAAAACTCACAGGCCTCGCGATTTTCTTGCCGAAACTCTTGTAAGTCTCTCGATGCCGGGTTACGCCACGGCTCGGGCCATTCCAACCAGGGTTTTAGCGCGTAACGCTGTCGCAGAACCCCAAAGCAGGCAAAGCGCAACAAGCCTTCGCCCTGTTCTTTTCTGTAGGCATCGAAATCGGCGCGGCGTTTGCCCGTGGCCGAGCGACGGAAGCATGCATACGCGAGATGAAGGCCTGCAACTTTCGCCTTGGCGACCCGAGAATAATCGATGAGGTCGGTCGCGCGCAGCGCGACCACTTCGGCCTCCAGTCCGGTCGCCGCGAGGCCAGGAAATTCTTCGATTGCTTCGACATCGATATAGAGCGGATTAAGATAAAGCCGGCTATTCGGCGAGTAAGGGCTTGCTTGCCCGGGATGATCGAGAAATAGCGCGTGCAAAGGGTTGAGCCCGATGCCGGCGGCGCCGCACGATGCCGCGATGCGAATGAGCTGTGCGAGATCGCTGAAGTCGCCGTGACCCCAGTTGCGGCGCGAGCGCAAGGCGTAGAGCTGGACGGCAAGCGCCCAATATCGCCGGCCATCGCCTTGAAATGCCTGAATCGGATGGCAGCCGGTATCGATATGCGCCGGCTCGCCGCGGCCTGAGGATAACGCGGCGATCAGCCGCCGTAGTGTTTCCGGCGAGGCGGTTTGCCAACGGCCGAAGACGTCATAATATCCGGGTTCCACACCCCAGCGCAGCGCGGCTGCCGTTAACTCATCCATAGTGAGGGAACTTTCAGCTTTTCCTACAGTTCTTCCAGGGGTTTAAGCCGAGACGACCGATGTTACAGCGCGGAACGGAGCGAGCCGGAAGACGCATGAAGCCGCACTCGATCACCGACGCATGCGAAGTTTCCCCCGCCGATCCGACCGGTCCACGGTTTCGCATCGAAGATATCTATCCTAGCGTGGATTGCGGGCGGTACTCGGTTAAACGCATAGCCGGGGAAACTGTTGAAGTTTGGGCCGATGTATTTCGCGAAGGCCACGATGTTATAGCCGCCGCATTGCTTTGGAAGCCCGATGGCAGCGCTGAGTGGCGGCGCGAAGCCATGCAACTGCACAGCAACGACCGCTGGCGCGGCAGTTTTACGCCGCCCAAACCGGGCTGGTACGTGTTCGCAATTGAAGCGTGGACCGATCGGTTTGCAACCTGGCGCAAAGAATTCGCCATCAAAAAAGAGGCCGGGCAGGACATCGCGCTGGAGGCGCGCGAGGGCTATGAGCTGCTGAATGAACTCATGCCGCGCGAGCGCGCGGCGCGCCGTGTGGTCGAGGCGGCGGCGAAAAAGTTTGCGTCTAGTAATGATCCTACCGCGCTGATCGACGATGCCTTGGCGATCGCTTTGGAAAAAACCGAGACGCGCCCGGACCTCACGCGCAGCCAGCTGATCCCGCTTAGCGCTGACCGGCCGCGCGCTCGCGCTGGCGCCTGGTATGAAATGGTGCCACGCAGCCAGGGCCGAGTGCCCGGCAAGCACGGCACATTCGATGACTGCATCGCGCGCGTACCGGAAATTGCCGCGCTTGGTTTTGACGTCGTCTATCTCACGCCGATTCATCCGATCGGCCATACCAACCGGAAGGGCAAGAACAATACGCTCAATGCCGAGCCAGACGGCCCCGGCAGCCTGTATGCCATCGGCAACGAGCATGGGGGCCACGACGCGGTGCATCCCGAGCTCGGTACGCTCGCCGATTTCCGCCGGCTGGTGGAGGCTTGTCATGAGCACGGCATGGAAATCGCGCTCGATATTGCCGTGCAATGTTCGCCGGATCATCCGTGGTTGAAGCAGCATCCGGAGTGGTTCCGCCGCCGGCCTGACGGCTCCATCCGCTATGCCGAGAATCCGCCCAAGAAGTACGAGGACATCGTCAATCCAGATTTTACCTGCGACGATCGCCACGCGTTATGGGAAGCGCTGCGCGACGTCGTACTATTTTGGGTGACGCAAGGCGTGCGTATCTTCCGCGTCGACAATCCACACACCAAACCGTTCCCGTTCTGGGAATGGCTGATTCATGAAGTGCGCACCCCCCACCCGGACGTAATCTTCCTGTCGGAGGCGTTTACACGGCCGAAAGTGATGAAGGCGCTCGCCAAGCTCGGCTTCACACAGTCCTACACCTATTTCACCTGGCGCACCGACAAGGCGGAGCTGCAGGCTTATCTGAGCGAAATCACCGGCCATCCGGAACAGGAATATTTCCGGCCTAACTTCTTCGTGACCACGCCGGACATCCTGCCGGTGCAGCTGCAAACCGGCGAGCCGTGGCTTTTCAAATGCCGCGCCGCGCTCGCCGCCACGCTGTCGTCGAATTACGGCATTTATAACGGTTTTGAGTTGATTGAATACGAACCGATTCCCGGACGCGAAGAATTCATCAACTCGGAAAAATATGAGATCAAGACACGAGATTGGAACAAGCCCGGCAACATCAAGGACTATCTTGGTCGGCTCAATATGATGCGCCGCGAAAATTCTGCCCTGTTGCAAACGGCTAATTTGCGTTTCCTGCAAGTCGACGACGACCAGGTTATCGGCTTCCTGAAGGAATCGGTCGATCGGGAAAATGCGGTGGCGGTCGCCATCGCGCTCAGCGGCGTACCGCACGAATTCTGGCTGCATTTCGGCGATCAGCTGATCGGTCCCGAAGACGCGAGGCGGCCGGTACGCGTCGTCGAGAATTTGGCGACCGGTGAGCGCCATATGCTGGAATGGAACGGGATCCGCCTGCGGATCGATCCGTCGGACGATCCGACTCTGCTGTTCCGCTGTCACACCTAGGCGCCGTCATGAATGTCAGGCCGACAGTCGCGGTTGCCCCCAAAACCACAGATGACCCGCTGTGGTTCAAGGATGCAATTTTTTATCAACTGCATGTCAAGGCCTTTCGCGACAGCAATAATGACGGCGTCGGCGATTTCGCGGGTCTCACCGAACGGCTCGACTATTTGCGTGACCTCGGCGTCACCACGCTGTGGCTATTGCCATTTTACCCCAGCCCCGGGCGCGACGACGGCTACGACATCTCCGACTATGGCGATGTCAACCCCGCCTTCGGCACCATGCGGGATTTCCGCCGCTTCATGCAGGAGGCGAAGCGGCGCGATTTGCGGGTGATCACCGAGCTTGTCGTCAATCACACCTCCGACCAGCATCCCTGGTTCAAACGGGCCAAGCGGAGCGCAGCCGGCTCGAGCGCGCGCAACTGGTATGTCTGGAGCGACACCGACCAAAAATACCAGGGCACGCGCATCATCTTCACCGACACCGAGAAGTCGAACTGGACCTGGGATACCGATGCCGGGGCCTATTATTGGCATCGTTTCTTCACGCATCAGCCGGACTTGAACTTCGATAACCCGCGCGTGGTGAGCGCGGTGCTGCAGGTGATGAAGCGCTGGCTCGACGCCGGCGTCGACGGGTTCCGCCTGGACGCGGTGCCTTACCTGTGCGAGCGCGAAGGCACCAACAACGAGAACCTGCCAGAGACGCATGCCGTGCTCAAACGTCTGCGCGCCGAGCTCGATGCCTATGCGCCGAATAAGGTGCTGCTCGCCGAAGCCAACCAGTGGCCGGAAGACGTGCAGGCCTATTTCGGCAACGGCGATGAATGCCACATGGCCTACCACTTCCCACTCATGCCGCGCATCTACATGGCGATCGCGCAGGAGGACCGTTTTCCGATCACCGACATCATACGGCAAACACCCGAAATCCCGGCCAACTGCCAGTGGGCGATGTTTCTGCGCAATCACGACGAGCTGACGCTCGAAATGGTGACCGACGCGGAGCGCGATTATCTCTGGTCGACCTATGCCGCCGATCCGCGCGCGCGCATCAATCTCGGCATCCGCCGGCGGCTCGCGCCGCTCATGGACAACGACCGGCGCAAGATCGAGCTGATGAACTCCATCCTGTTGTCGATGCCGGGCACGCCGATCATCTATTACGGCGACGAAATCGGCATGGGCGACAATATCTATCTCGGCGACCGCAATAGCGTGCGCACGCCGATGCAATGGACCCCCGATCGCAACGGCGGATTTTCACGCTGCGATCCGGCGCAGCTCTACCTGCCGTGCATCATGGATTCGGTCTACGGCTACGATGCGGTCAACGTGGAAGCGCAGACGCGCTCGCTCTCGTCGTTGCTCAACTGGATGAAGCGGCTCATCGGCGTCCGCAAGTCAACTAAGGTTTTCGGACGCGGCAGCCTCACCTTCATCCGGCCGGCCAATCGCGCCGTGCTCGTCTATGTCCGCCAGCTCGATAATGAAGCGATCCTCTGCGTCGCCAACATCTCACGCTCGGCGCAAGCGGTCGAGATTGACATGAGTCCCTGGAAGGGCCGAGTGCCGCAGGAAATGCTGGGGCGGACGCGCTTTCCGCGCATCGGCGAATTGCCTTATCTGATCACGCTGCCGCCCTACGGCTTCTTCTGGTTCCAGCTCAACGAGGATGCCGAGAGCGCCCCTGAAAAGATTCTGCCGCGCGAGATTACGACGCTCGTCCTCGGCCACGGCTGGGAGAACGCAATTTCAAGCTGGACTCGCCGCACCTTCGAGTTGGACGTGTTGCCGAGCTTCATGCCCGAGCGGCGCTGGTTCGCCGACAAGACCTCGCGCTCGGTCTCGATGAAGGTCTCCGCGGCCATCCCCATCGAGCATGGGCGCGACCGCTTCGCGGCGGTGGTCGTGGACGCCTCCGGCCAGCAAGGAGTCAGCCGCTACTTCCTGCCGCTGACGGTGCGCTGGACGCGCTATACGGCTATCGACAAAGGCCCGGCCAGCGTGTTGGCCGCCGTGCGGCGGGGCCCGAGCGAGGGCACCTTGCTTGACGCGACCACCGAACCGGAATTCATCTCCGCGGTGTTGACCAAAATCCATGACGGCGAAACCGGGGGCAAAGATGCGCAGCAAATCGAGTTCCGTCCGACCACGCCATTTGCCGGAGAGCCGTTGCCGGAGATAAAAAGCATCCACGCCGTCGACCGGGAGCAATCCAACAGCAGTGTGATCGTCGACAATCGCTACGTCGTCAAAATCCTGCGCCGGATCACGGCCGGCATGCACCCTGAGATCGAAGTTGGCCGATTCCTTACGGACGTGGCCCATTTCCAGAACGCCCCTGCGCTGCTCGGTAGCGTCGAGTTGGTGGAGGGCGAAAACCGCAGCGCGCTGGCCGTAGTGCATGCGTTCGTGGAGAATCAAGGCGATGCCTGGGGCATCACTGCCGCCAGCCTTGACCGTCTGATCGAAGAGCAAAGGCTGACGGCCGTCGAGGCAATCGCCGAGACGTTGGAAGCCACTTCGATGATGCAACGGCTGCGGCAGATAGGACGCCGGACCGCCGAGATGCATCTCGCTTTCGCGTGCAGCGCCGACATCCCCGCCTTCGCGCCGGAGCCGATCACCGCTAACGACGTGGCACGCTGGACCGACAACGGTCTTGCCCGCGCACGCACCGTCTTCGAGTTGCTCGCGCGCCATCGCAAATGCTTGCCGGAGCCGGCCCCGCAATTGGCGCAGCAGCTTATCGAATACCATGACGCCATTATTCGGCACATCGAATCAGGATGGAACGCGACGTTCGACGGCTTGGTTATCCGTCATCACGGCGATTTTCATCTCGGGCAAGTGCTGATCGCGAAGGACGACGCTTACATTCTCGATTTCGAAGGCGAGCCCCGCCGCAGTTTGGCGGAGCGGCGAGCCAAGGCGCCACCGGCGCGCGACGTTGCCGGCCTCATTCGCTCGATCGATTATGCGGTGAGCGCGGCCATCTCACGAGCCCCCGATCTCAATCCGGAGGATCCCGCCGCTTTGACCCAGCGGTTGCGGAGCCTCGCCGACCACCTGAGCGAGGCTTATTGGGCAAGCTACCGCGAGGCGCTTGGAGACAATCGGCTGTGGCCGACTGATGAAGATCAATCGCGCCGGCTGCGCGATCTTTTCCTGCTGGAAAAGGCGCTGTACGAAATCGAATATGAGCTGAGCAACCGGCCAGGCTGGGCGCATATCCCGCTGGAAGCAACTTGGCGTATTCTTACCGAGCGCGGAGTGGTCGGCCCATGACCGAGCTTTCGCCCGCTGCCCGCGAGATCATTGCCGGCCATCACGCCGACCCGTTCGCCTATCTCGGGCCGCATGTTGAAAACGACCGAACGGTGCTGCGCGTTTTTCTGCCCGACGCCAGTCGTGTGGTCGCCGTCGCCAACGGCAGCGAGCGCGAACTAGAGCGCATCGATCCGGCCGGTCTGTTTGCCGGACCGGTGGACGATCCGCATCACTATCGCCTGCGCGCGCACTTCGGCGACAGCGAAGTCGAAATGGAGGATCCTTACCGTTTTCCGCCGGTGCTCTCCGATTTCGATCTCTACCTGCTCGGCGAAGGCAACCACCTGACGCTATACGACAAGCTCGGCGCCCATCCCATGGAGCTGGAGGGGGTCTCGGGCGTGGCCTTCGTCGTTTGGGCGGCGAATGCGCAACGCGTCAGCGTGGTCGGCGACTTCAATTTTTGGGACGGTCGGCGCCACGCGATGCGGGTGCGCGGCAACGGCTACTGGGAAATCTTCGTGCCGGGTGCGCGCCCAGGCGACAAATACAAATACGAGATCGTTGCGCGCTCAGGAGCTTTGCTGCCGCTGAAATCCGATCCGGTCGGCTTCGGCAGTGAATTGCGCCCCTCCAGCGCCTCGGTGGTTATCGACAGTGCCCAAGTGCCGCGCCCAACTCCAGCGCAAGCCGGCATCAATGCGCTCAATGCGCCGATGTCAATCTATGAAGTGCATCTCGGCTCCTGGCGCCGTAAGGGCGAGCACGGGCAATTCTGGCTGACCTATCGGGAACTCGCGGAACAATTGCCTGGCTATGCCGCGGAGATGGGTTACACCCATGTGGAATTCCTGCCGGTGATGGAGCATCCCTTCGACGGTTCGTGGGGCTATCAGCCGACCGGCATGTTCACGCCCACCAGCCGCTTCGGTACGCCGGCAGAATTCGCCATATTAATCGATGCTCTGCACAATGCCGGCATCGGCGTGATGCTCGACTGGGTGCCGGGCCATTTCCCTGACGATCCGCATGGCCTGGCTCGCTTCGATGGCACCGGGCTCTATGAACATGAGGATCCGCGGCAAGGGCGCCATCTCGACTGGAATACTCTGATCTACAATTACGGCCGCGTCGAGGTGACCAATTTCCTGCTCGCCAACGCCTTGTTCTGGCTTGAACGTTACGGCGCAGACGGCTTGCGGGTCGATGCCGTCGCATCGATGCTCTATCTCGACTACAGCCGGCCCTCGGGCGGCTGGGTGCCGAATGAGTACGGCGGGCGCGAGAATATCGAAGCCATCGCTTTTCTCCGCCGCACCAATACGGAAGTATTTCGTCAGCACCCGCACGCCACCACCGCCGCGGAGGAATCGACTGCCTGGCCGATGGTATCGCGGCCGGTCGACATGGGCGGGCTCGGCTTCGGCTACAAATGGAACATGGGCTGGATGCACGACACCTTGGATTACATCTCCAAGGACCCGATTTATCGCCGCTACCACCACGGCAGCATACTGTTCGGCCTGCACTACGCGTTCTCGGAGAATTTTATCTTGCCGCTGTCGCATGACGAGGTCGTGCACGGCAAGCGCTCCATCCTCGGCCGCATGCCCGGCGATTCCTGGCAGCGCTTCGCGAACCTGCGCGCCTATTATGCGTTCATGTTCGGCCACCCCGGCAAGAAGCTGATGTTCATGGGCTCTGAATTCGGCCAAGACAGCGAGTGGAACCACGATGTCAGCTTGCCTTGGCATCTCTTGGATCAGCCGGGGCATGCGGGGATCAAGCGGCTGATCCGCGATCTGAACCGGCTCTATCGCCGATTGCCGGCGCTGCATGCGCTCGATTGCGACGCCGCGGGCTTTGAGTGGCTGGTCGCCGACGATGCCAACAACAGCACTTTCGCCTGGCTGCGCAAAGGCCCGAACCCGACCGAGCGTTGCGTCGTGGTGGTGAATTTCACGCCGACCGTCTTGCGCGATTATCGCGTGCGCGTTCCTTTTGCGGGCGGGTGGCGCGAGGTGCTCAATTCGGACGCGGCGGTGTATGGTGGCAGCAATGTCGGAAATGGCGGAACGGTAACTGCCGTCGTGTCGCGTGACAGCCCGGAGCTTCATCTTGTTGTCCCACCGCTCGCTGCCATCTTTTTCGTTCCTGAGGTCTAGCGGGCACGTTTCCGCCGGTTCGCCCTATCCCCTCGGCGCGAATTGGGATGGGCGCGGCACCAACTTTGCGCTTTTTTCAGCCAATTCGACAAAGGTTGAATTGTGCCTGTTCGACCGCGAGGGGCGGCGCGAGACCGAGCGCATCGTGATGCCGGAGCGCACCGAGGACGTCTGGCATGTCTATCTGTCGCACGTGACGCCCGGCCAACTTTACGGCTATCGCGTGTACGGCCCTTACGATCCTGTGGCCGGCCATCGATTCAATCACCATAAGCTGCTGATTGATCCCTACAGCAAGCGGCTGGCCGGCCATTTTGCCTGGAGCGACGCACATTTCGGCTATCGCACCGGCCACAAGTTGGAGGACCTGTCGTTCGACCGGCGCGATAATTCGCGCGGAATGTACAAGACCGTGGTGGTAGATGTGGCGCATACGTGGGCGCGCGAGAGCCGTCCGGCGGTCGCCTGGCAGGATACCATCATCTACGAAGCCCATGTCAAAGGCCTCACTCAGTTGCGCGAGGATATTCCTCCGGAGCTGAGCGGCACGTTCCGCGGCTTGGCGGAGCCCGCGATGATCAAACATTTGCGTCGCCTCGGCGTCACCAGCATCGAGTTATTGCCGATCCACGCATTCGTCGACGACCGCTATCTGCTCGACCGGGGTCTGAAGAACTATTGGGGCTACAACACGCTCAGTTTTTTCTCACCGGAAGCGCGCTACGCCAGGAGCAATCCGATCAATGAATTTCGTGCGACTGTTGCCGCGCTGCACGAAGGCGGCATCGAAGTCATCCTCGACGTGGTCTATAATCACACCGCGGAAGGCAATCACCTGGGGCCGACCTTTTGCTACCGCGGCATAGACAACGCGTCCTATTATTGGCTGCTGCCCGATAATCCGCGCTACTACGAAAATTTCACCGGTACCGGCAATTCGTTGAAGCTCGCGCATTCGCGCGTGCTGCAGATGGTGATGGATTCTCTGCGTTTCTGGGTCGAAGCCTTCCATGTCGACGGTTTCCGTTTCGATCTTGCCACCACCTTGGGCCGCGGCCCGGCCTACGATGCCAACGCGCCCTTCTTTGCCGCCATCCGCCAGGACCCGGTGCTGTGCAATGTCAAATTGATCGCCGAGCCCTGGGATCTCGGCGCCGGCGGCTACCAAGTCGGCGCATTCCCGACCGGCTGGTCGGAATGGAATGATTTCTATCGCAATACCGTGCGCCGATACTGGCGCGGCGACGGTAATTTGATCGGCGACCTTGCCCACTGCATGACCGGCTCGTCGGCGCAGTTCCAGCATAACGGCCGAGGCCCGCGCAGCAGCATCAACCACGTGACGGTGCACGATGGATTCACCTTGGCCGATCTGGTGAGCTACGAGCACAAGCACAACGAAGCCAATGGCGAAGAGAATCGCGATGGCTCCGACGACAATCTGAGCGTCAATTGCGGGGTGGAGGGTCCGACCGACAAACCCGATGTCCTGGCGCTGCGCGCGCGGCTGCGGCGCAATCAGCTCGCCTGCCTGTTCTTGGCGCAAGGCGTGCCGCTGCTGCTGGCGGGAGACGAAGTCGACAACAGCCAAGGCGGCAACAACAATGCCTATTGCCAGGACAATAACACCGGTTGGGTCGACTGGTCGCGGCTGGGCGACAAGGACGATCTCACCGGCTTTATCACTGAACTCGCGCAGCTGCGCCAACGCTTTGCGCAGCTTAGACCGCGCCGTTGGCTGGTGGGGAAAAAGCCCGACGGCAGCTACGACGTGAAATGGCTGACCCCGGCCGCCAAAGAAATGGAGGAGGCCGACTGGAATTTTCCGGACGGCCGCTTTCTCGCCTATGTCCTCGGCGCCGCCGCCGCGGGCGGTGCGCCCCTGCTGATCGTGCTCAATGGCGCCGACGAAGCAGTCGATGTCACCGGGCCGGAATGGCCTAGGGTCGGGCGCTGGCAATGCCTCATTGATACCGCGAACGGGCAATCGAATACGGGAACGCTTGCCCCCGGCGCCCGCTGGAGCGCGCAACCGAGATCGGTGCTGGCCTTCGCAGGCGAGCCGTGAACGCCGTGCCGCGCTTTGGTCCGTTGCTGTCGGAGCGCGGCGTTACCTTTCGCCTATGGGCGCCTGGAGCGCGTACGGTCAGCCTCGTTCTTGATCGCCAAATTGCCATGGCGCGGCAGGGCGAATGGTTCACGCTGCACGTTCCAGAGGCGCAGCCGGGCACGCGATACTTTTTCAATATCGACGGCAAGCTCGACATCCCAGATCCGGGCTCGCATTTCCAGCCGGATGATGTGCACGGTCCGAGCGAGGTGATCGATCACGACTATGTCTGGCAATGCCGCGACTGGAAGGGCTTACCCTGGCAGCATGCGGTCTTCCTGGAGGCCCATGTCGGAACCTTTACGCACGAAGGAACATTTCACGCGATGATCGACAAGTTTGATCATCTGGCGGAGACCGGCATTACCGCGCTTGAGTTGATGCCTGTGGCGGATTTCCCCGGTCGTTGGAACTGGGGCTATGATGGCGTGCTGCCATTCGCACCGGATTCGAGTTATGGACGGCCGACCGACCTGAAGGCGCTGATTGATGCCGCGCATATGTGCGGGATCATGGTGTTCCTGGACGTCGTTTATAATCACTTCGGCCCGGAAGGAAACTATCTCGGCCGCATCGCGCCGACTTTCTTTTCGGACGAGCATCACACGCCCTGGGGCGTTGCCATCGATTTTCGCGTCAGCGCCGTACGTGATTATGTCATAGAGAATGCGCTACACTGGCTGCGCAACTACCGCTTCGACGGCCTGCGACTCGATGCCGTGCATGCCATTGTCGAGCCGGGCGAGCCGAACATTTTGACCGAGCTTGCTCAAGCAGTCGATCGATACGCGACCGAGAGCGGGCGCCATATCCACCTTGTGCTTGAGAATGACGACAATGCCGCACGATTTCTTGCGCCGGCCGGCGGCTATCGCGCGCAATGGAACGACGATTTTCACCACGCTTGGCATGTGCTGCTGACCGGCGAAAGCACCGGCTATTACCGCGACTATCTGGAGGCACGGGCGCATATTACGCGCAGCTTGACGCAGGGCTTTGCCTATCAAGGCGAGACGTCGCCTCATCGCGGCGGCCGACCGCGCGGCGAAGCCAGCGCTCATTTGCCACGCGCGGATTTTGTCAATTTTTTGCAGAACCACGATCAGATCGGCAACCGGCCGATGGGCGAGCGGCTATCGGTGCTCGCAAAGCCCGCCGCGCTCGAGGCCGCGCTCAAGATTCTGCTGTTGCAGCCTTCGCCGCCGCTGATGTTTATGGGTGATGAGTGGGGTGCTAGCGAGCCGTTTCCATTCTTTTGCGATTTTTGTGGGGAACTGGCTGAGGCGGTGCGCCAGGGCCGCAAGCGCGAATTCGCCGATGCCTATGCCAAGCATGGCGATGAAATCCCCGATCCGCTGGCGGCGGAAACGCGGGCGAGCGCGGTCCTCGATTGGGATTCGTTGGGCAAGCCCGAACACACCGTACGCCTAAAGCTCACACGCGAATTGCTGGCTGTTCGCCGGCGCTATGTCGAGCCGCTGCTGCCCGAAATGATCGGCAGCGGCGCGGCAAATTTTGATGAGGACGTCCTGGTCGCTCGTTGGGCAAGCGGTCGAAAGTACCTTCAACTGCTCGCCAATCTTTCGAACTCAACGCGGCCCAAACCTGACAACCTTTCGTGCGGCGATGCCATCTGGGAGGGAAATCCGCCGCGTGCGCTGCCGGCGTGGTCGGTTTATGCGGCGATCGGAGCTGCGTGATGCCGCCCGCCATCCCGCTCGCGACCTATCGGCTGCAGCTTACCAAGGATTTCACCTTCGATGATGCCGCCAATCTCGCGCCCTATCTCAAGCGACTCGGCATTACGCATCTTTACGCCTCGCCATTTCTCAAGGCGCGGCCCGGCAGCACGCATGGCTACGACATTGTCGATCATGAGCAGCTCAATCCCGAGCTCGGCGGCGATGAAGGGTTCTCGCGCCTGAGTGCTGCACTTAAAGAACGTGACCTCGGCCTCATCATGGACTTCGTGCCCAATCACATGGGCGTCGGCCATGCCGACAATGCCTGGTGGCTGGATGTGCTGGAATGGGGACGCCGGTCGCCCTACGCTGTGGCCTTCGACATCGATTGGGACGCGCTGCCGCACCGGCGTCATCCCGGCGTGCTCCTGCCGATTCTCGGCCGTCCCTATGGCGAAGCGCTGCAAAATGGCGAAATCGCACTCAAGTATGACGCGGATACCGGCAGCTTTGCGGCTTGGTATTTCGATCACAAGCTGCCCATCAATCCGCCGCGCTACAGCGAACTGCTGCGCACGATCGTAAATACGGCCGGGACGGCGGGCGAGCCAGCCGGCCGCAAGCTCTTGGAACTCGCGGACCAATATCGCGATCCGCGCACGCCGTCTTACCGCGCGGCGTGCGAGCTCAAGCGCAGCCTCGCAACAATTCCCGGCGCGGCGGAGGTGATCAAGCGTGGGCTTGCCGCCTTTCGCGGCGACACCGAGACTGGCGCCGCGCTGCTGCATCGCCTGCTCGAGCGCCAACATTACCGGCTCGCCTATTGGCGCGTTGCGCTTTCGGCCGTGAATTACCGGCGCTTCTTCGATATCAACGATCTTGCAGGCTTGAGCGTCGAGCACGCCGCGACCTTCCGCGCCATCCACGGCTTGGTCGCCCGGCTGATCGCCGAAGCGCGGTTGCAAGGTCTCCGCCTCGACCATATCGACGGCCTGCGCGACCCGGTGCAATACGCCCGCCGGCTTAGCCAGCTCATCCGCAAGGTGCGGCGGCAGACGCATCAAGCTGGGCCGTTTTATGTGATCGTCGAAAAAATCCTTGCCGACGGCGAAGTAATGCCGCGCCTGGCCGGTGTTGCCGGGACGACCGGCTACGAATGGTTCAACGTCATATCGAGGCTGCTGGTCGACGGCGGCGGCCTCGACCGGCTCGAAGCAACCTGGCGCGAGTTTACCGGCGAACGCGCCGAATATTCGGCCATGCTGGATGCCGCTAAGACGCGCATCATCGAAACGATCCTTGCCAGCGAATTCACGGTGCTCAGCAACGCGCTGGCGCGGATCGCCGCCGGTCATTGGAGCACGCGCGACTTCACGGCCGATCGGCTGCGCGCGGCGCTGCAGTTCTACGTGCTCGAATTGCCGCAGTACCGCACCTACGTAACCGCGGCGGGCGCGTCGCCCGAAGACCGCAAGACGATTGACGGCGCGATCGCGCGTGCCCGCGCGCGTTGGGTCCGCGCCGATCCGGAAATTTTCGATTTTCTGCGCAACGCGGTGACGGGCGATCTCGCCGGGAGTACGGGCTACAGCGCGCCGCGCGTGCGGAATTTCGCGCTGAAGCTGCAGCAGTTCACCGGGCCGCTGATGGCGAAATCGCTGGAGGATACGTTGTTCTACCGGTATTTCCGCCTCCTCGCGCTCAATGAGGTGGGCGGCGATCCATCGGCGTCGGGGCTTTCGATTTTTGCCTTTCACGAGCGCCAGCAGCGACGCGCCGAAACCCCACCGAATGGTCTAACTGCCACCGCGACCCATGACACAAAACGAGGCGAGGACGCCCGCGCCCGCGTCCTTTCGCTGTCGGAGCTTGCTGCTGATTGGGACGGCGCCGTCCGCGAATGGCGCGAAATGAATGCGCGGCTGCTGCGCCGGGCAGGGGATCGGCGATGTCCGTCGGCCGCTCACGAATATATGCTCTACCAGACTTTGATCGGAGCCTGGCCCGGCGCTTCCGACGATAGTTTCACCGAGCGAATTCAGGCTTTCGCAGGCAAAGCCGCGCGTGAGGGCAAACAGGAGAGCAGTTGGACCAATCCCAACAAGGACTATGAATCGTCTCTTTATGATTTCATCCGCGATCTGCTCGACGCGGACGTCTCCGGCGAGTTCCTGCGTTCATTTAGCACCTTCGTCGCACGTCCGGCGCTGCTTGGCGCCCTCAATGGGCTTTCTCAATTGGCGTTTAAAATTTTGTTGCCCGGGGTGCCCGATTTCTATCAGGGCACGGAACTTTGGGATTTGTCGCTGGTCGATCCCGACAATCGCCGGCCGGTCGATTTTGCAGCGCGCGATCGTGCACTAGGGTGCGACGAATCATCGATGAACGAACTGACGAAACATTGGTCCGACGGCTTTATCAAACTAGCATTGACGCGAAAACTTCTGCATCTGCGGCACGAATTTGCCGATCTGTTTCGGCAGGGAACATACGATCCGATGCCCGTGAGTGGTGGCGGCCGCGAGCACGTCATTGCCTTCGCCCGCCGCTGGAAAGATGATGAGCTCGTGCTCGCAGTAGGCCGGCATTTCGCGCCGCTTACAGACGGCGGACGCCGATGGCTCGCTGGCGTTGAGGCGAAAGTCGACACGGATTCGAACGAAGTCTATGAGGATTTGCTCGGGACGCTACCGCAGCCGCGGTGCAGCGAGATCGACCTTGGCATGCTCATGCGCAGCGTTCCTGTTGCGGTGCTTCATCGCGTGTGAAACTGGCGAATTTGTCGCGATGCCGATGCGGCTGCCCTATGCTTTCCAGAGCGGTGCAAATTGTGTCGCCACCACTTTTTCGTATGGCACTTCTCCGCTCAGTATTCCAATGTCGCGGGCAAATTGATTCATTCCGGCCACAAAGGATTCGGAAATCGAAGCGTCGTAATAGGGCAGATCGCGGCGGATCAGCTCGACGATCAGCTCGGCTTCCATCGGCGGAAACAGTTTGCGGCCGACTTCGGCGGCGCGTGCCACGTCTTTCTTCAGCGCGTTTTGCGTCTTGACAATGGCGCGCACCGCCGCGGCCGCGATTTCGGGCGAGCGCGCGATCAGCCGGTCCGTGGTCGCGATCGAGGTCATGGTATAGTCGAAGCAGCCTAGCGGCCCGTCGCCGCGCCGCACGTCGAGCACGATAGTGCCGACCCCGCGGCGCACCGCTACTTCGGCGCCCATGCCGTTCGCCCAGAAGCCGTCGATCTTGCGCTCCTCCAATGCCTTCGCCGCGGTCACCCCAAAATTTACGCCGGCGCCGGCTGTGCCCGGCACGGGGGCAATTGTCACGTGATCGCGCGCAAGATCGATGCCGGCCGCCATCAACAGACGGCGCAACCCCATCTCCACCCAGGGCGCGGCACCAACGCGCCTGCCTTTGACCGCACCGACATCGCCGCGTCTGGCGGCCAAGTCCTTGTGCATGACTAGAAACCAGTACATGCCCTGGGCCTGGGCGCAGATGAGCTTGACGCCATCCCATTGGGGAAAGGCGGCGAGTGCCGAATGGGCCGAGCCGCCAACGAAATCGACCGCGCCGTCGCGCAGCGCCATGTAGGCCCTGTCGACGGGAAAAATCAGCTCGAGCGTGACGTCGAGGCCTTCGGCATGGAAAAAGCCGAGTTCCACCGCCGCTTCGGCAGGAAAATAGGAATTCGAGATCATGTCGGGGACGGCGATTTTCATGGGTCCTCAGGCGTCCTCCAGCGTGATCGCCGCCGCGCGCTGCTGGCTGGCGAGCATCGACGTGCGCAGCAGGAATTGGCGGGCGCGCCCCGGGTCGGCGGCGATCTCGCGCAATTCGCCGAGATTGCGCCGGCGTGCTTCCGGATCGCGCGCCTCCAGCCGTTTTTTGTTGGCGATCGATTGCTCTTGCACGAATTCGACGGCGACGGTTCGGCGCTGGTGGCTGTAAAGGTCGAGCAAACGGTCGGGCGCTCCATCCAGCGCGACCTGTGCCAGCTTGTCGGCCAGATTTGCCGCGTCCTGGATGCCGCCGTTGAGGCCCATGCCGCCGATCGGATTGTTGACGTGCGCAGCATCGCCCGCCAGCAGCACGCGGCCTTTTCGGAAGTTTTCCGCCACGCGCTGATGCGTGACATAAAGATTGCGGTGCACGATATCGTAAGGCTGCGGCGACGGAAAAAATGACTGCAGGCGCGCCTCGACGCCGGCGTCGCTCATGATATCGGCTTCCGTCTCCTGCGGGTCAGTCGGAAAAACGGTGCGCCACAGGCCGGGCGGACCGTCGGCCGAAACCTTGAAGCAATTGCACCAGGCACCGATGTCGGCGAAGTAACTTCGGTAACAGATGCCGCGCTCGGCGTAGAAATCATAGGGCGTCGTCAACACAAGGAAACGCTCGGGCCATGTGAATCCTTCAAACGCAATTTCGCATTGCTTGCGCACGATGCTGCGACCGCCGTCGGCGCCGATCAAGTAGTCGCCCGTATGGGTCTCGACGCCTTCCGGACCGCGCACTTCGATAGCAACTGAGCCATCGGCCTGCGAGACACCTATGACTTCGTGCCCAAACTGCACCTCGGCGTTGCTGAATTTTCGCAGGCGATCGACAAGGAGCTTTGCGGTCTTGAACTGCTCGCACTGCACGACATAAGGAAAGCGCGTATCGTCTTTGAGGAGCGCGTGATCGAATTGCGCTACCAGTTCGCCGCTCGGCCGGTCCCAGAACTGGAAGATTGGCGCCACTAGCCCGACCATTGCCATATCTTCCGCGAGACCGTCTTCGGCGAGCAGTTCGAGCGTCGCCGGATGAGTGGTGGCGGCGCGCGGGTCGGCCGGCGGCTCGGCATTATTGTCGAACAGCCGTACGCCCAAGCCGCGGCGGACGAGCAGCCAGGCGGCGAGCAGCCCGACCGGCCCGCCGCCGGCAATCAGCACCTGGGGGCCGTCGCCCTTTACAACCGACATGTCTATTTGCGTTTGACGCCGGCGAATTCCACGGCCTCGCCCCACATGGCAATATCCAAGGCGATCATCTGCTTGAATTCCTCCGGGGTGCTGCCGAGCGGATCAGCGCCAAAGGCTTTCAGCCGCGCAAGGAACTTTGGGTCCTTCACCGCGAGCTGCGATTCCGAAGCAAGCTTATCGATGATCGGCTTCGGCGTGCCGGCGGGGGCCATCAAACCGTTCCAAGACTGGGCGGTATAGGCTTTGTATCCAGATTCGTTCAGCGTCGGGATGTCTGGAACCTGCGGCGCGGGTTTCAAGCTTGAGACCGCGAGCAGCCGGATGTTGCCGCCCTTCATCTGCGGCAGCGCGTCTGATAAGACCGAGAACATGGCCGGCACCTCGCCGGCGATCACGGCGCGCAGCGCCGGTGCGGCGCCCTTGTAGCTCACATTCGTCATCTTCAGCCCGGCGCGCTTGAGAAACAGTTCCATCGCCAGGTTGGTTACGCTGCCCACGCCGCCGGATGAATAGGGCAGCGGCTGCTTCTGCGAGCGCACATAGCTGACGAATTCCGCGACTGTCTTGGCCGGCACATTCTTGTTGACGACTAGGGCGAAGTTGTTGGTGATGACGGCGCTGATCGGGACGAAATCCTTCACCGGGTCATAACGCACCTTCATCATCGCCGGGGCGATCGCGATTTGCGAGGTGACGGCCAGGAAAAGCGTGTAGCCGTCGGGTGGCGCATGGGCGACGGCGTCGGCGGCGATGGTGCCGTTGGCGCCGACTTTGTTCTCGACATAGAACTGCTTACTGAAGACCTTGCTGAATCGGTCAGCGAGCATGCGTGCAATCGTATCGGAGCCGCCGCCTGCGGCATAAGGCACGACAATCTTGACCGGCTTGTCCGGCCACCCTTGCTCATATGTGGGGGCAGCGAGAGCCAAAGCGGCGAGAGCGGCGAATAATAGCTTCGTTATTGATTTCGACATGGTCGGCACTCCCATGCTCTGTGGGCGGCGCGTCTATTCTTTGACTCTGCGTACCTCGGTATTCATGCGGACATCCTTGCGCCGGCGCTTTTCCTGTTCCTTGCCGGTGATAAAATAATCCCCGCGCACGGCGCGCTCGGCGGCTTCCTCGAAATCGGCCGGCCAGTCTCCGAGCGAGTAGCCGAACCACGGCGACTCCGGCTTAAGCTTGGGAAGTCCGAGCTCCTCCCAGATGGTCCTCGCGCGCTCCATGAATTCGCGCTTCGGCAGCGAGATCGGCGGGAAGTCATCCTTGAGGGTCGCGTCGATCAAAAGCGAGGCATCTTCGCCGCCGTTACGCTGGCTGCGCGGGCCGTGGCCCTGGTCGCGATGCGGCAAGATCTGGATATCGAGGCTCGGATTGGCGCGATAGGACATGGCCCACAACAATGCATCGGCGTTGGTCGGATCGATGTCATCGTTGACGGCGATCACGTATTTGCCGGCGGCGCGATGCAAGCTGGTGGCGCCATAGAGCGCCCGCCAGACCTCGGTCCGCGGCATGTCGCGCTCGCAGATCAATGCGATCACCTTGCGGATATTGGTCAGCGGCTCGTGCAGCGAGACGCGCTTGACGCCCTTGATGCCGAGGGTATTGCGCAGGAAGTTCAGGAACAGCGGTTCCATCCCGATGAGCTTGATAAGGCTCGATTCCGATGGCGTCACCTGCGAGATAATCGAGGTGAGCACGGCGTCGCGTCGCCTGGTGATGGCGGTGACGTCCATGAAGGCATTGAATTCTTGCAGGTTGACATGGCCGTGCGACTCGCCGAACGGCGCCTCTGGCTCGAGATATTCGGTGTCGATCAAGCCCTCGACGACGATCTCCGCCTCGGCGGGCACCAGTAGATCGACGGTCTTGGCCTTCACCACGTTGATCGGCGCGCCGACAAGCGCACCGGCGACATGCAGCTCATCGAGGGTCTCGGGAACCTTCTGCACCGCGGCGAAAGTGACGCAGGGCGGCGCGCCGAGCACGACGGCGCAAGGCAGTTTCTTGAAGCCGCGCTCGCGCAGCTTTTCCCAATGATTGTAGATGCCCGGGCGCAGCTCGAGCGACGGGTTCATGCCGAGCCGCCGGCGCGTTTTCACCTGGCCGCGGTAATTGCCCATGTTCTGGACGCCGGTATCAGGGTCCTTGGTGATGTATTGCGAGAGCGTCGTATAGGGCGCGATATCCCAACCTGGCGTCGAGATCGGCAACGGCAGCCCGTCAAGGCCTTGGGCCGGCTTGTTGAGGGCCTTGCCGGTGATGACGATTTCCTGGCAAGGCGCGACCTCAACCACGCGTGGTGGCATCGGGTTCTGCGTCGCACGCACCCAGCGCGCGTCGATCTCCTCGAACGGGCAACCGATGCCGATGCGGTAAATCTCGCGATTGGCAGCAAGGCCGCCGACCAGCACCGGAATGTCGTATTTGCGGCCCTTGCTGTCGACCACATTGGTGAACAGGAAGGCCTTGCGGTCTTTTTCCTCGATGCCGCCGCGGAACTGCCAGCGCACCAGCGGGTGCATCTCGGTGTCTTTGTTGATCGGTCGGTCGACCGAGACTAAAAGGCCCGCTTTGTCGAGCGCGACGATGTGATCGTGCAGGTCAGGATAGGCCCGGCTCAGGGCAAAGGGCGAATGCCGCTTCGGCTTGGTTCTGGTGTCCATGAAATCCCTGCCAGCGATCGTGCTTCCGCCTTCGCGGGGGCGCTTGCCGCGCTTCGCCAAAAAGACGGGTCAGAGATAAAGCAAATGGCGATGTCGAACAAGAACGAGATCGCAAAGGCTCTATAATGCCGAGGCAGAGACATCGTCCCCTGGCCTTTCCGCAGGCTTCGGCTGCGAGCTTTCGCGGCGGAAGCCAAGCACCGCCGTGATGACAGCAAGCGCGAGGATTGTGAGCGTTATCGGCTCGCCGAACAGGAAGGTGATGTCGCCGTCGTGAATGGCGAGCCCGCGCGCCAGATTTCTCTCGATGATGGGGCCGGTCACGAAAGCGAGTACGATCGGCACCATGGGGAAGTCCAGCTTTTCGAGAAAATAGGCAAGCGCACCGAGCACGAGCACGACCAGCATGTCGGCCATTTCCGCCTCGTATGAATAAGCTCCGACCATGATGACCAGCAGCACAAAGGGTCCAAGAATAGACGGCGGGATCGCAGCGATCGGCGCAAAGACGCGAACGCCGAAGATGCCGACGATGAACAGCACACAGTTGCAGGCGATGAGGCCGCTGAACACGATCATGACGTAGGCGGGGTTTTCGGCAAACAGCAGTGGCCCGGGAACGACGCCCTTGCCGACCAGAAGCCCGAGCAGGATCGCAATGGCGCCCGAACCCGGAATGCCGAGCGCCAGCGATGGAATGAGCGCCCCGGCTACCGTTGCATTGTTGGCGGCCTCCACGGCGACAATGCCTTCTTCCGCGCCGGTTCCGAATTTTTCGGGATGTTTCGAGAAGCGCTTTTCAAAATTATAGGCGAGCACCGACCCGATGGTCGCGCCATGGCCGGGCAGCGAGCCGTTGCCGGCGCCGATCAGGCAGCCACGCAGCAGGCTTGGCGCCAGACGAAGCATGTCGCCCAGGCTGACGTGCTGGCGACGGTCGCGACCAGTGACAACTGTAACCTTTTGCGCCGTGGTCTCCAAGCGGCGCTCGACCAGCAAGCGGAGCGCTTCGGGCATTGCGAAGAAAGCCACAATCACGATGACCAGCGGAAATCCGTCGAGCAAATAGGCTTGGTTGAAGGTAAAGCGCAACCCGCCGAATCCGGAGCTGCCAACGGTCGAGAGCAGAAGTCCAAAACCGGCGGACAGGAAGCCCTTGGTCGGGCTGCCGCCGAAAAAGCTGCCGATGATCGACAAGCCGAAAATACCGACCGCAAACATTTCTCCCGGTCCGAATTTCAGTCCGATCCAGGCGAGCGAGGTGGCGAAGAAAATGAAAATCAGACTGCTGGCAAACCCGCCGATGACGCCCGAATAAAGCGACAAACGCAATGCACGGGCGGCAAGGCCTTTCTGCGCCATTGGATAGCCCTCGAGCACGGTCATCGCCGATGACGTTGTGCCCGGGGTCCGGATCAGGATCGCCGGTATCGAGCCCCCGTATTCGGCCGAGGCATAAATGGCGACCATGAATAGAGTCGCGGTTGCTACATCCATTCCATAGGTAAATGGAAACATCAGAGCCAGCGCTTGGGCGGCACCGAAGCCTGGTAACACGCCCATGACGATGCCGACGACAACGCCGAACAAGATGACCGACAGGTTTAGCGGATGCAGGACGATCAAGATTGCCGGCACGAAATTCTGCAGAAGATCGCGCATGGCAAACCGGCGATTTAGAGTGGCCACACCGCCGGCAAGAACAGCAGGGGCAAGTCCACCTGCAGCAAGAGCGCGAAAACGGCGTAAACCGCGAGCATGCTGAGCGCGGAAACCCAGGCAGCATGCACCGGCCGCATGCGTCGGCCGAGCAGGATCAGCATGAGCGCGAAGGTGCAGAACTCAAATCCGATGCGTTCCAGCAAAAGTGCATAGGCAATCGTAACGACGATGACCGGCACTAGGCCGACAAGGTCGAAATCAATTGCCGGCGTCCCTTCCGCTATATCCAGGGGGCCGGCGCGTCTCCGCTGCAGCAGCTGCTCAACCAGGAGCTTGCCAGAGCACAGAAGAAGAAGACCTAAGGCAATCTGCGGGAACAGGGCACTGCCCGCATAGCCCGCTTTGGTTGCATGGGTAAAATAAAACGTCAGGTCGAGCAGGTAGAGCGAGCCGAGCAGGACGATCAGCGCTGTAACCGCTTCGGCGGTCGAGTGCGCAAGCCGAAAGTGCCGAAGCCACTCCGGTCTCACATGCATCAAAGCAGGCCGTTCTGTTTCATGAACGCACGGGTTCGCTCAAGTTCTCTCGCAAACTCTTTCTGCAAAGCCGGGCCGTCCGTGATGAAGTCCGATAGGACACCGGGCGTATTCTTGAGATAATCTTGGTAAGCCTGCGCGTGCACGACAGTGGTCAGCGCCTTCAGGATCGCCGCCTTGCGGTCCGCCGGCGTTCCGGCTTTCAGGAAAAAGCCCTGCCACTGGACCGGAAGCTCGTAGTTCAAACCGAGATCGTGCGGCGTCGGTACATCAGGCATTTGCGGGAGGCGTTTGCTGTCGAGCAGCACCAAAGCGCGCAGGGTGCCACCTTTCATGTGTGGCAGCGCCAACACCGGATTGCTGAGCGCGAGCAAAATATTGTGCCCGAGCAGGTCTTTCAGCGATTCACCAGTCCCGCGGTAGGGTACGTGGTTGACTTTGGCTCCGGCCGCGTCGAATAGCGAGATGACCTGAAGATGCGCGTTGGAGCCGAGCTTGTTGCCGCCGACGCTCAGTTTGCCCGGTTGTGCCTTGGCGGCCGCCACGACATCGGCAAAGGTCTTATACGGGCTGTCCGTCGGCGTCACCAACACGTAGAGCGATTTTTCAACGCGGGCGACCAGCTCGATGTCCGAACGCTTCACTGAGAAGGTCGGAAGATTCATGTAACCGGCATAACTCGCATTGGCGTGCATCAGCGTATAGCCGTCGGCCGGACGTTGGTCAGTGTAGACCGCGGACTCATTGCCTGAACCGGCCGGCTTGTAGATGACGCGCACCGGCGTTGCCAGCGCGCCCGGTTTGGCTAGCTCCTGCGCCATGATTTGGCACCAGCGCGCGGCGCCCGAGCCGGGCGACGTCCCGCAAACCAGTGTGATCGGCTTGTCGGGAAATTTTGCCAGTACGGGCGATGCCATGAGCAGCGCCACCACAAGCAAGACGAGCTTCTTCATGGGCCTCCTCCGCCTCCAGGGCTTCACGCCTTGTCGGCGTTTTAAAGTCCGGATGGGCGCTTAATTCAGCGCCTCGTGCCAGCCGCAATCGAGCTCCTGATTCCGGCCGTCAGCCGGCACTCTTCTTCGGTTCAAATCCCGGTTCGTAATGCGGGCCAGTATCCTTTCCGTCGGCTGCTATGCCGGCGATGCCGTGCGAAAGATCCTTGGAGACGTAAAAGATCACATCCTGCTCGGGCGTCGCGACCATCGAGTGCACGACATTTGCCGGTACGAAGATTGCGGTTCCCGCCGGGCACAGCGTTTCCGGTGAATCGCCGATCTTCACGCGCAGCGTACCCTGCAAAACGTAATTGAACTGTTCGTTGGGATGACTATGTGGCCGCGAGCCGGTTCCGCGCGCCTTATGGATAAGACCGATCTGCATTCGATCGCCTTCCACAACCGTTCCGCGCGAGGTGGAATAAGTCGGCCCGGCGTCGATCTGCTTCAGGTCATCCATCTTAAAGAAATAGCCTTCACTGCCGGCCTTGATGGCTCCTTCATTTTTGGTCGCGCTCTGCGCCATTGCCGTGCTCCTCGCGATATCTATTCGGTCATCAGGCGGCGCAACGCATCCTGCGGCTGATGCCTAATCGGTTGCCAAAGCCAGTATTGTTTGCGCCGACGCAGCATTAGAGCGCCGCCGTTTTTGATCTGTCAACGAGAGGAAATGCCAGACGTCAGCATGTATCCGCCGCATAAATTCACCTAACGTGCGGCGCTGATTTTGCCGTCCGTTAGCGCCAACGGCCCCAATCGGCAAGCGCGATGAGGGCCATTTCAGACGGCCGATGAATATTCGGTTGGCTAGAAGTCCTTCACCAGCTTCGGATCGACGGCCTTCATGAATTTCGCGTCGACCAGACTTTTCCAATCAACTTTTTTCTTCACCTTACCATGAGTGAACAAATAGTCGTTCACGTCGGTCAGCGATTTGATGATGTCGCCGTCCAGGTGCGGCCCCATCTTATAATCGTGGATCGCAGCCGTTGCCTCCGGTACGGTGATCCGCAGCCGTTTGGCATAGAACTTGGCCGCCTCGTCCGGGTTGGCATTGATCTCCTTTGCGGCCTCGTTCAGCGATTTCAGATATGCAATAACCTCATTCGGATGTTCGTCAGCGAACTGCTTGCGCACCACGGTGACGTAATAGCCCTGATAGGTCTCATTCGAGCTCGTTGCGATGACGTGAAAGGCGCCGGGCTTGATGGAGAGTGCCTTGCGCGGCCACGGTTCCCATTGCCAAATCGCGTCGACGCTGCCGTTGATAAGTGCGGGCACTCCTTCCGAGGGCTCGAGATTGATGAACTGGAATTTGCTCACCGGAATCTTCTTGCTGTCGAGATAGCGGATCCAGGCGTATTCGCCGCCAGTGCCGGCCATCCAATTCACTTTCTTGCCGATGAGTTGCTCGACACTGGTGATCGCCTTAGGCGCGACGAGCTTGAAAACGCCTTGTCCATCGGCGCAGGCGCCGACGATGACAACCTCGATGCCTTTGGTGACGTTGTAGACGACCGGCGGCTCGGTCAGAGATACGACGTCGTTGGAATTGGCGCCGATCGCCTGCAACGCGATGGCCGCGGTATTGACCTGAGTGAAGGTATAGTCGAGGCCGTTCTTCTTGAAGATGCCCTTGTCCATCGCCCACCAATGCAGCAAGCCGACATCGCTCACTTCGGCGGACATGCGCATCGTGGCGCCGGCAGCGTCGGCCGGGCGGCTGACGAACACCGGTGAGAGCAACAGCGCAGCGACGACCGCGATTAGACCAAGGCCCTTCCTAGCGCTCCAAGACATGCGTCCCTCCTCGTTTCGGTCGCCCTGATTTGTGTTCTTGCCGCGCCAGAGCGATGATTGTTCTGCCGACCGGGCGCTTCTTTCAAAGCTGCGCCGTGCTGCTTGCGCCAATTGTGGGTTTGAGCGTGCAACGCCGTTCCTTCGCAGCGGTCGATCGCGTCGGTTTTTTAAGCTTAGCGGCGCGATCCTCATTGTTCACTTGCCGATCAAGAATATCTGTAATGCCGTCCGGATTAAAGAGGATCGCACGGCTCGCGTGGGTTGCATCAAGCTGTGTTCGATGAAACCTGTTCACGCAAGCGGGGCATATTTCAGGCTTGCTCGAAAACCCTTGAGCTTTGCTCGGCGATCAAGTCCAGGCATTTTGCCTTGGTTGCCGTGAATTCGGGCGACGTGAGCATATTGCGTCCGCGCGGTCGGCCGAGTTGGACCTTGATTTCGGAGATTAGGCGGCCGGGCCGCACGCCCATCACGAAAATACGATCGGCGACCAGAATTGCCTCGTCAATGTCGTGAGTGATGAACAGCATGCTCATGCGTTGTTCGTCCCACAGGTGCAACAGCCATTCCTGCATCACCAGGCGGGTCTGCGCATCAAGCGCCGCAAACGGCTCGTCCATCAACAGGATCGCGGGATTATTGATGAGCACGCGCGCGATCGATACACGCTGGCGCATGCCGCCGGACAATTCGTCGGGGTAGTGGTGCTCGAAGCCTTTCAAGCCGACCCGCTGAATGAACGCATGCGCTTGCGGCAGATACGATGCGCGTGATTCGCCGCGTAGCTTGAGCGCAAAGGCGACATTGGCCTCGACCGTGAGCCAGTGGAACAGGAAATGCTCCTGGAACACCACGCCGCGATCGGGTCCCGGCTTGGTAATGGCCTTGCCCTCGATTTTCACTTGGCCGCTGGTGGGGTGCAGAAAACCGGCAATGATGTTGAGGATTGTGCTCTTGCCACAGCCGCTCGGGCCGAGCAACGCGACGGTTTCCTCGGAGTCGATCGCGAAGGAAATGTTCTGCAGGGCGGCCGTATTGCGGCCGGAGCGCGGATCGACGAAGACCTGTGAGACGTCGTGCAGTTCGACTTTAGCCATGCCGCGATTATCCGTTTAGACAGTCCTGTAATGTGCGAGGAATCGCCGCGATAGAAAATAAACAACGCGATCGGTCACAAAGCCCATCAAGCTCAAGGTGACGAAGCCCACGAACATGCGGTCGACCTGCGCGTACACTTCCGCGTTCCAGATCAAATAGCCGATGCCTGACTGCGCCGCCAGCATTTCGGCCGCGACTATGGCCATGAAGGCGTTGCCAAGCGCGATCTGAAAGCCGGTGACTATGTAGGGCACGGTTTCCGGAATGACGACGCGGTAGATCACTTGAAAGTGGTTGGCGCCGAGGCAGCGCGCTGCCCTGATCGCCCCCTCGCGCACCGAGGCGGCGCCGGCCGTGGTATTCACCAAGACGATGAAAATCACGGTCCAGAAGATCAGCACGATCTTTGGGGTTTCGCCGACGCCAAACCAAATGATGAAGAGTGAGACCAGTGTGACAGGGGGCACGAAGCGCAGGTATTCAATCACCGGGAGCAAAATCGCCCGCGCGATGCGCACCCGGCCCAGCACGATGCCGAGCGCCGCGCCGCAAATGCCGCCGAGAATCCAGCCCGACAAAATACGGCCCATGCTCACGCCGACCGTTTTCGGCAGTTCGCCGCTGGCGACCATCTGGAGGCCAGTGTTCGCCGTATGAGCAGGCGACGGCAAGAACAATGGAGGAATGATCGCCGTCAAGCCCCACCACACCGATAGCAGAATCAGGATGGATAACAGATATACGGGGCCTTTGCGGCGAAGCATGAAACGCGAGCCTCCGCTGCGCATTATGGCTTGCCAAGTTCGCGACGTGCAAGTAGCGGCGGCCGCGTGAATGTGCAGCGCTACGCCGGATGCGAATCGTCGCAGCGTCGGGCTCTTGCTATTGCCTCCCGGATAGGAAGAATCGGCTTGCACAAAAGTTCTCGGAGCGGGCGCGCGTGCACGGCGATTGGGGCGCAATCGGCAAGAAGCGGATGCGAGCGCTTCTGGCCGCCAATAAAGTCTTCTCCTTCGGCCTGACGGCCCTGGGTTTCGTAGTTTTCTTCGGCGGCTGGTGGGTGGCTTCGCTGTTCAGCTATCCGCTGCTGCTGCCGTCGCCGCTGGCCACGCTCGACACGGCGATCGATCTCGCCAATAGCGGCGTGCTGTGGTCCTCGATGGCGATCAGCATGGCGCGCATTCTCACTGGTTGGCTCGGTGGCGCTATCGTCGGCATTCCGCTCGGGCTGATGATGGGACGCATCGAATTGGTGCGCGATTTTGCGACGCCTTATGTGCAGGGGCTTCGTTACATTCCGCCGCTCGCCTTCATCGGCCTGTTCATCGTGTGGTTCGGACCCGGTGAGGGCTCCAAGATCATGCTGGTGTTCTACACTTCGATCTTCATCGTCATTCTCAACATGATTGCCGGCGCGAGCGCGGTGCCCGAGGGACTGGTCCGCGCGGCGCGTACGCTCGGCGCCAGCGAATATCAGGTGCTTGTCAAGATCGTGGTTCCGGCGACGGTGCCCTACATGGTGACCGGCATGCGGATCGGTCTCGGCAATGCCTTCATATCGATTGCGGCGGCGGAAATGCTGTCGGCGCAGTCGGGAATGGGGTTCCTGATCTGGTCTGCCCGTAGCTTGATGGCGACCGATCAGGTTTTCGTCGGTTTTCTGGTGCTCGGCTTTCTTGGCCTCGCGAGCGATCGTATCTTCCGTTTTGTCATGCAGCACCTGTTGTCAAGATATCGCATTGTGTGATTACAAAAAGGCGCGGTTGGCTTGGTAGCCCGCATAAAGCGAATTGAAGGTTTCGCATGACCTATGACATTTCCGGACAGGCGCCGCCTTCGACTCCGGTGAGTGTGATTACAGGATTTCTCGGCAGCGGCAAGACCACTTTGTTGTCGCGCCTGCTCGTCGATGCGCGCATGAATAAAGCTGCCGTCATCATCAACGAATTCGGCGAGGTCGGGCTCGACCATGTGCTGGTGACAACGCCGCGCGAGGACATTGTGCTGCTGTCCTCAGGCTGCTTATGCTGCAGCCTGCGGGGCGATCTGGTGAACACGCTGACCAGCCTGTTCAATGAGCGGGCACGCGGTGACGTACCGGCTTTCGATCGCGTACTGGTGGAGACAACTGGCCTGGCGGACCCAGCCCCGGTGCTGCTGACGGTGACCGCCGACGAGCGGCTGTCGGAAGTTTTTCACGTCGAGCGGGTGATCACGACGGTCGATGCGTTTCATGGCCTCGGTCAGCTCGACAATCAGCCGGAGGCGGTCAAGCAGGCCTGCGTCGCCGACGTCGTATTGTTGACCAAGACCGACATTGCGGACGCGGACGCCATCGCCGCTCTGCGCGCGCGCCTGCAGCGGCTCAATCCCATCGCGCTCAGCCGCGACGTGGTGCAAGGCGCGATCGATCCCGAGTTGCTGTTCAATTTTTCCGCATCTGGCGCGGCGCGCACGCGCGATTTCAGCCACTTGGTGGAAGATGTGGATGCCCTAAGCGAACATGTTCATGGCCACGGTGATCATGACGGTGAACACGCGGTACATGCCGGCATCCGGTCATTCGCGTTAACACGCGAGGAGCCGGTTACCGCCGCCGGGCTCGAAGTCTGGATGGGCATGCTGGGCGAAGTGCGCGGGCCGAGCCTGTTGCGCGTCAAGGGAATCGTAAACGTCGGTGGCCGCCCGATCGTGGTCCAGGCGGTGCAACACATGTTCCATCCGTTGAGCGAGTTGCCGGAATGGCCGGATGAAGACCGGCGCACACGCATTGTTTTCATCACGCGCGATCTGCCGCGCGAGCAGATTGAGCGCACGCTCGACGCGCTGTCATTGGACATTGCGCCGCCGATGCACGGTGCGGCAATCGATCCCGAAGCGTTCCGGCAGTTCGTGTCCGCGGCCAGCAAGTTCCGCTAGCCCGCCCTATGACGCGATGACAATCAGGGCGTCGGCGGCGATCACTCCTTTACCGCGCGGACGCACGAACAGCGGATTGATATCCAGTTCCGCGATGCGATCCTCCTGCGCCGCCAGCACGGAAATGCGCGCGATCGCATCGGCCAATGCGGCGACATCAAGCTCGCCGCGACCGCGGAACGCTCCGAATAGCGGCGCTGCCCGCAATTCGCGGATCATGGCATGTGCTTCGTCGACACCGAAGGGCGCCACGCGATAGGAAATATCCTTCAGCACCTCTGTCGCGATACCGCCAAGCCCGAACGCCACCACCGGCCCAAAGGATGGATCGCGCACCACGCCGACAATCGTTTCCAAGCCGTCGGCGATCATTTCCGCGATGATGTAGCCGTCGATAGCGGCGTCCGGCCGATGCTTTCTCACACTTGCGCGGATTTCTTCGATGGCAATTTCAACAGCCTCGCGGGTTCCGACGCCTATACGTACACCGCCAACCTCGCTCTTATGCGCGATATCGCGCGACAGCACTTTGACGACGACCGGAAAGGAAAGGTCCAACGCGCCGAGTTTTTGTGTCCCAGCCGCTACGATAATTTCGTGCGCAATCGGAATGCCGGCTTGCTTCAGCAGGCTCTTGCTTTGTGCTTCGTCAAGTGTTCCCTCGTGTAGGGACATGCTGAGGCGAGCAACGTTTGGCGGTGGGGACGGCGCTGGCGCCGAGCTCGATGCGGAAAACCCAGCGAGCCAAGCGGCGGCCTCCGCCGCGCGCACCGGCGATTCGTAGATCGGCACATGGCCTTCTTCGAGCAAGGCATAGGCCGCCTTAGCGCGGTTGCGGCGCGCCGACCAGGATATCAGCACCGGCTTGTTGTGTTGGGCGATGGCGCTGCGGATGGCGCGCGCCGCCCGCAGCGCCGCTTCGCCCGGAAGCGATGCGAGCAATACCGCGAGCTGATCGACCTGCGGGTCGCCGAGCACTGCGCTAATGACATTGGTCAGCACCTCGGTATCGTTGAATACCCCTGCCGTGACATCGACCGGGTTCGAGATCGAGCCGAACGAAGGGATCGCCGTGCGCAGGCGCTTGTTGGTCTCTTCGCTCAATGACGGCAGCGCCAAGCCGCGCATGATGGCGCGGTCGGTGAACAGGATGCCGGCGCCGCCGGAAATGCCGACCGAGGCCACGCGCGGGCCCGCCGGCAGCGAGCCACCGAGAAACGCGCGGCAGGCGTCGGCGAGATCGTCGATGTCGAGAATCTCGATGATACCGGATTGCCGAAAGGCGGCACGGTAGACGTCATAACGCCCCGTCATGCTCCCGGTGTGCGAGATGGCGGCGCGCGCACCGTCCGCGCTGTTGCCCGATTTCCACACCAGCAGCGGCTTGCCCGCTGCAACGGCGCGCCGCCCGGCCGCCATCAGCCGTCGTCCATCGGCAATGCTTTCGACATATGCGCAGATGATGCGTGTGCCCGGCTCCTCGATCAGCGCTTCGATGACTTCGGGCGTTGTGACATCGGCTTCGTTGCCGGTCGAAAGCGCGATGCGAAAGCCGATGCCGCGCGCCGTGCAGCTCATCAGTACGGCGTAGCCGAAGCCGCCGCTTTGCGTGACCAGCGACACGGCGCCGGCCGGAAGGTCGGGCACCTGGAAGGCCGAACCGAAGCCGGCATAAAGGCGGGTGGTCAAATTCATCAGGCCCTGGCAATTCGGGCCGATCAAGCGCACGTGGGCCTCCGCCGCAGCCTGTCGCAGTGCTTCTTGCAGGGCGGCCCCGGCCTCGCCGGTCTCGCGAAATCCAGCGCTCAACACGATGCAGAACGAAATTCCGGCGGCGCCGCATTCACGAACAGCATTCACCGCGGCTTCGGCCGGCACGGCGATGATCGCCAAGTCGCATGGCGCGTCAATCGCGCCGACATTGGGGTAGCAACGCAGCCCGTCCACTTCCGGGTATTTCGGGTTGACCGGATAGACCCCGCCGCGGAAGCCGAATTGGTGGAGCGCCTTGACCGGCTGTCCGCCGATGCGGGAAAGATCGGCCGAAGCGCCGATAATCGCGACGCCGCGCGGCTCGAATAAACGCGATAATGCGTGCAAGCACTCCCCCGGTCGCTGGCGGCCGCGGTCGCGGCGCGCCGATACGTGCGTTCTCTTGGCGCGATATGTGCGTTGTATGCTACAGGCAGGTTCGCTTTGTAAACCGAGCCGCAAAGGCCGGCAGGGGGAGGAATGACGGGGAACGATAGAGCAGCCGCGGTGCAACGCGTGACTTTGGTGACGGGCGCCACGCGCGGAATCGGCCGCGCGATCTCGGAAAGGCTGGCGGCACAAAATTACCGCATCGTCGGTATCGCGCGCTCGCGCGCCGATGCGACTTTCCCAGGCGATGTGTTTGTCGCCGACCTGCGCGATGAGCAGTCTCTCCAGCGTGCTCTAGCTGATATCGTGGGGCGCTATGCGATCACCGGTCTGGTTAACAATGCCGGCCTCAATCATATTCAGAAACTCGGCGAGATCGATCTTGCCGCCTTCGACGAGGTAATCGCTGTCAATCTTCGTGCCGCCATCCAGTGCACGCAAGCCGTGCTTCCTTCCATGCTGCGCGCGCGCTTTGGGCGCATCGTCAATATCACCAGTCGGGCTTTGCTGGGGCGGGTCAACACCACGTCTTATTCGACCGCCAAGGCCGGCATAGTAGCGATGACGCGCTGCTGGGCGCTCGAACTCGCCGAGAAGAACATAACCGTAAACGCCGTGGGCCCGGGGCCGACCGAAACCGACATGTGGCATAGAAACAACCCGGCCGACAGCCCGACAACACGCGCGCATATCGCGGCGATACCCATGAAGCGGCTCGGGCAACCGGAAGAAATTGCCGGGGCGGTTGCGTACTTCATGTCGGAAGAAGCGAGCTTCACCACCGGCCAGCACATCTTCGTGTGCGGCGGCCTGAGTATCGGCTCGCTCATGTCGTAGCGTTTGGCTTTGCAATGGCGCCCATGCTAGGCAAGGTCGCAATGGTCCTCCTTCTGGACGCATCATCATGACCGCGTCGGAATCGCTCCTTACCGAGCGTCCATCGAACGACATCGTCGTTTTCCGGCTCAACCGACCGCAGGTTCGCAATGCGCTCAACCTCGAAGTGCGCACGCGCCTGGCCGAAGGCGTCACCGGCGCCGCTTCGGATGCGAATATCCGTTGCGTCGTCATCACCGGCTCGGACACGGTATTCGCGGCCGGCGCTGACATCACGGAAATGGCCGAAGCAAACCCGGTGGAGGTCATGGCGCGCAACGTGCAGAAATATTGGCGCGCCATCATGGATTGCCCGAAGCCGGTGATCGCGGCGGTCGAAGGCTTCGCATTGGGCGGCGGGCTCGAGCTCGCGCTCTGCGCCGACATCATCGTGGCGGGCGAAGGCGCGCGGCTTGGCCTGCCGGAGGTCAAGGTCGGCATCCTGCCCGGTGGGGGAGGCACGCAGAAGCTGGCGCGCCTCGTCGGCCGCCAGCGCGCCATGCATTTGATCCTGACCGGCAAGATGTTCGGCGCGCCCGAAGCATTGAACATGGGCGTGATCAGCGAGGTCGCGCCTTCTGGTCAGGCCTTGGTGCGCGCGTTGGAAATCGCGCGTGAGATTGCGGCCATGCCGCCGATCTCGGTGATGCAAATCAAGGAAATCATTAATGCTGGTTTGAATGCGCCGCTCGACACCGCGCTGCTGCTGGAGCGTAAGGCACTGCTGCTGCAGTTCGCCACGGCCGATCAGAAGGAAGGCATGCGGGCCTTCCTGGAAAAACGCAAACCGAAATTCGAGGGGAAGTGAGCGTGGATCTGCAGCAGCCCGACCTTATCGCCGCGGTCATCGGCACCGGCACCATGGGCCGCGGCATCGCGCAGCTTTGCGCGCAGGCGGGTTTGACGACCTTACTGTTCGATTCACGCGAAGGCGCGGTGAAGGAGGCAGTCGCGGCGATCGACAAGGCGCTCGACGGTCTGGTGGCGAAAGGGCGCATGACGGCGGAGGCCAAGCAAAGCACCGTCGACCATTTGCGGCCGATCAGCTCGCTCGATGAAGCGGCATCGGCGGGCGTTGTCGTCGAAGCCATCGTGGAAAATCTCGATGCCAAGCGCGAGCTGTTCCGCGCATTGGAAAAACGGCTCGCGCCCGACGCGGTAATTGCCACTAACACCTCTTCGCTGTCTGTCACCGAAATCGCGGCCGGCTGCGCCCGGCCCGAGCGGGTTGCCGGTCTGCATTTCTTCAATCCGCCGCCGTTGATGCGCCTCGTCGAGGTGATCGGCGGGTTGCGCACCGATCCGGCGGTAGTGGAAGGCCTGACCACTTTTTCCAAGCGCATCAGCAAGCATCCGGTCGTTGCCGCCGACTCGCCGGGCTTTATCGTCAATCACGCCGGCCGCGCCTATACGCCGGAAGCGCTGCGCATTATCGCGCAAGGCATCGCGTCTCCGCGTGAGGTCGACGCGCTGATGAAGGAAGCGGCCGGTTTCCGCATGGGCCCGTTCGAATTGCTCGACCTCGTCGGCGGCGACGTCGCCCATGCCGTCATGGTGAGCATCTACGAGCAATATTTCGGCGAACCGATGTACCAGCCTTCCGCGCAGATGGCGGTGCGGGTCGCCGGCGGCTTGCTCGGCCGCAAGAGCAAGCAGGGATTCTACGACTATTCCGGAGCGCCGCCCGCCGGCGCGCCGACGATCGCGGTGCCGAAGCAGCCCGTGCCGGCGTCGGTCTGGATTGCCGACGAAGACGGCGGCAGCGATCTTGCCGAGTGGCTAAATGCTGCAGGCGTCAAATGCCAACTCGGTGGTCCACCGACCGCCGATGCTCTGTGCTTTATCACGCCGCTCGGCGAAGACGCCTCGGGCGCGGCGGTGCGCCTGCAGCTCGATCCGGCACGCACCGTCGCGGTCGACATGCTCGGCCGCTTCCAGGGCCGCCGCACGTTGATGAAGAATCCGTTGACTTCGCCGGAAGCTCTCGGCGCGGCGATGGCCGCCCTTTCCGCCGGCAACGCGCCGGTGACCGTGATCAACGACAGCCCGGGCTTCGTGGTGCAGCGGCTGCTTTGTATGATCGTCAATGTCGGAACGCGCATCGCGGAATTGCGCATCGCCGCGCCAGCCGATGTCGATACCGCGGTCGAGCTCGGGCTCAACTATCCGAAAGGCCCGCTCGCGCTCGGCGATTCGCTCGGCGTTGCCCGCGTACTGCGAGTGCTCGACGGCATGCATGCCGTGACGCTCGATGCGAAATACCGCGCGACCGCCTGGCTGCGGCGCCGCGCGCGGCTCCGCGTATCTCTGCTGACTCCGGATTGACGCAAGGCGTGCCGGATGCCGCTCGATGCCGAAACCATGGCTCAGTTGCGCGGGACGGTTCGCCGTTTCGTGCGCGAGCGGCTCATTCCGAACGAACGCATGGTCGAGGAAACCGACGCTATTCCTCCCGATATCGTGGCGGAGATGCGTGAGCTCGGCTTATTCGGCCTCACCATCCCGGAAGAATTCGGCGGCCTAGGCCTGAACACAGAGGAAGAGGTTCAGATCATCTATGAGATTTCGCACGCCTCGCCCGCCTACCGTTCGTGCTTTGCCTCCACCATCGGCATCGGGTCGCAAGGTATCGTGATCGACGGCACGCCCGAGCAGCGCAAGAAATATCTCCCGCGCATGGCCAAAGGCGAATTGATCGGCTCGTTTTGCTTGACCGAGCCGGATATTGGTTCGGATGCGGCGCATCTGCGCCTGTCGGCGCGCCGCGACGGCGACGAATTCGTGCTCAACGGCACCAAGCGGTTCATCACCAATGCGCCCGAGGCCGGCCTCTTCACCGTGATGGCGCGCAGCGATCCGAACGAGAGCGGCGCCAAGGGCATCACCGCCTTCCTCGTGGAAAAGGGCACGCCGGGCCTTCGCCTCGGCAAAATCGACCGCAAGCTCGGCCACCATGGCTCGCACACCAGCGACGTCATTTTCGAAGATGTCCGCGTGCCCAGTACCAACATCATCGGCGGCGTCGAGGGCAAAGGCTTTGCGACCGCAATGAAAGTGCTCGACCGCGGCCGCCTGCATATCGCGGCGGCCTGTTGCGGCGCCGCCGAGCGGCTGATCGAGATGATGCTCGATTACGCCGTCGATCGCGTGCAGTTCGGCAAGCCGATTGCCGAGCATCAGCTGGTGCAAGGGCTCATCGCCGACAGCAAGCGCGACTCCTACGTCGCCTGGTGCGCCCTGCTCGACGCCTGCCGCCGGCGCGATGCCGGAGAGCGCGCCACCACGGTCGCCGCCTGCGTGAAATATTTTGCCAGCGAAATGGTTTGGCGCGTGGCCGATGCCGCCGTGCAGGTGCATGGCGGCAACGGCTACATGCAGGACTACAGGGTGGAGCAGTTCCTACGCGACGTGCGCCTCTTCCGACTCTACGAGGGCACGTCGCAAATCCAGCAGCTGATCATCGCCCGCGACCTGCTGAAAGAGCATCGTGGGTAATCTCGTATAAGGGGCAGCGCATGGCAGACGAAGGGGCGGGACCCGATCTGACGTTTCGCGAATACCTGAAGAGCGGCCGTTTCATGATCCAGAAGTGCGGCGGGTGCGGCACGTTCGTTTTCTATCCGCGGCTGTTGTGCACCGAATGCGGCGCCTCCGATTTGACTTGGCAAGCGGCAAACGGCGCCGGCACCGTCTATTCCACCACCGTCGTTCGCCGCAGGGCGGAGCAGGGCGGTGACTACAACGTTGCGATCATCGAACTAGAGGAAGGCCCGCGCCTGATGAGCCGTGTTGTGGATTTGCCGCCGACCGAGGTCGCCATCGGCATGCCGGTGCGAGCTGCGATTGATCAGACCGCTGCCGGGCCGCTGCTGGTCTTTCGCAAAGACGCTTGAGGGGACCATGAGCGCGTCGCTGCGAGGATCGGTCGCCATTGTCGGTGTCGGCACGGCGGGAATTGGGCAAGCGCCAGGCCGTACCCATCTCGAATTGTTAGCGCAGGCGAGCGCTCAGGCTCTGAAGGAGGCGGGGCTGACGCTGAAGGATGTCGATGGGCTCTTCACCTCGACGCTAGTGAACTTTTTTCCGACGCTCACCATCGGCGAATATCTCGGCCTCCGTCCGAAAATCGCCGGCGGCACCAATCTCGGCGGCGCTTCGTTTGTCGATCACGTGATGTCAGCTGCGCTCGCCCTCAATGCCGGCCTCTGCAACGTCGCGCTGATCTGCTACGGCAGCAACGCCAAGTCCGGCTCTGGCAAGCACACGACCATGGCCGACCAGCCGCCTTACGAGGCGCCCTACGAGCCGCGCATGCCGATCACCGCCTATGCGCTGGCCGCCGCGCGCCATATGCACCAATACGGCAGCACACGGCGGCATCTCGCCGAAATCGCGGTGGCGGCGCGTCGATGGGCGCAGCTTACGCCAGAGGCGTCCGAGCGCGGACCGCTGACCATTGACGAGGTGCTGAGCGCGCGCATGAACTGCGATCCACTCAGCATTCGCGATTGCTGCCTGGTGAGCGACGGCGCCGGCGCGGTGGTGATGGTGCGCGCGGAGCGCGCGCGCGACCTTGCACAGAAGCCGATTTATTTCCTGGGCGGCGCGGCGGCGCAATGGCATCGGCAGATTTCAGCCATGCCCGACCTGACGGTGACTGCGGCGGTGGAATCCGGTCCGCGTGCCTTTGCCATGGCGAAGCTGTCACCGGCGGATGTCGACGTGGTGCAGCTCTACGACGCCTTCACCATCAACGTCCTTCTGTTTCTCGAGGATCTCGGATTCTGCAAAAAGGGTGGGGGCGGCGACTTCGTCGCCAATGGCGGCATCGCGCCGGGAGGGCGACTGCCGGTCAATACCAATGGCGGCGGGCTATCCTATTGCCATCCCGGCATGTACGGAATTTTTCTCCTCACCGAGGCGACACGTCAGCTGCGTGGCGAGGCGGGCGAGCGGCAAGTGGCCGGTGCGGAGGTTGCGCTGTGTCACGGCAACGGCGGCACCCTGTCCAGTCAGGTGACCGCTATTTTTGGTACAGCTGCCACGCTATGAAATTGTTTCCGGAAGAAATCACGGTTTCTCACGGAAGGAGATAATGCAGTGGGTCGCCAATGCCACGCGTATGTTGACACTAGCTGTTATGCATAGTGGTTTCTATTGACCCTCTGGCGGGCCGGCGCTTACGTTCCTTCCATCTGTGGCCTGGCAGAATCCGTGCCAGCCGCGCGCATGCATCAATAGAATAAGGCGGGAGAGCCTCGCAAATGGCGAAACAGCTTGCGATCTGGGGAAAAACGCTCATCGACGGCAACGGAGGGCCGGTGGTCGCCGATCCAGTCATTCTCTTGGATGGCAAACGTATTACGGCAGTCGGCTCGAAGGATCAAATCAAGATTCCGGATGGCGTTGAGGTGATCGACGCCAGCCACTGCACGTTGATGCCGGGAATGATGGACCTGCACATCCATCTTGCGATGTTCAACAACCGCACGTTCAAGAACTACCGTGTGGCGCAATGGGAAGTGACGCCGCAGCTGCAACAGATGTACACCTTCTTTCACGCGCAGCTCTGCTTCGAAATGGGCTTCACCACGCTGCGCGACCTCGGGCTACAAAGTACGCGCGGTCTCTTGACGGAGAACACCTGTGCGGTTCGTGACGCCATCAATGCCGGCATTCTGGCGGGGCCGCGGTTGATAGTCGCCGGCTTTACCTACATGACCGGCTCGCATCTCGAATTGATCTTTCCGCGCGCGGCCGAGCGGCACGGTTTCCAGAATGCCGACGGCCCATGGGAGTTGCGCAAGCTCGCGCGCACCAATCTGCGCGCCGGCTGCGACGTCATCAAGACCTGCGCCTCCGGCGGCGGCGGCACCGACAAGGAGGAGCCGGACGTGCGCAACCTCACCCAGGAGGAGCTCGACGCGATCTGCGACGAGGCGCACGCGCTGCACAAGCAGGCGGCGGTGCACTGCTTCACCCCGGGGGCGCATCGCATGGCCATTACGGCCGGCGCCGACACCATCGAGCACATGGTGTTTTATGACGAGGACTCGCTGGAGAAAATCCTAGAGTCCAAGGTTTGGATGACGCCGACGCTGGCGCACCGCACCGATCACGCGATCGAAATACGCCGCGACATCGGCACGCCGGAGTTCACGCTGAACAAGATGAAATCAATCCAGCCGTATTGCTTCAAGACCTTCCAGAAATTTTACAAATCCGGCGTCAATATCGCAATGGGCACCGACATGGGCTTCGAGCCGGGCATGGGCACGAATGCCTTTGAGCTCGAGCAATATGTCGCCCTCGGTATGACGCCCATGGACGCGATCCTCACCGCGACGCGCAACGCGGCGAAGGCCCTGAAGCTGGACAAAGATATCGGCACGCTGGAGGCAGGCAAGTTTGCCGATATCGTCGCGGTCAACGGCGACCTGCTCGCCGACATCCGTGTGTTGCAGGAGCGCCAACGCATCCAGCTGGTGATGAAGGAGGGCGAGGTCTATATCGACCGGCGGCCGGGCCATTCACGCGAGATCATCCACGCCGAGCCGGACACCTGGCGCAAGGCCGACGCGTGAGCAGCGCGCACCGCGGAACTGCGGGCCGGTAATTGAACGTAGCCGACGCGCGTTTCGCATTCGCGTTTGTCTTGTGCCCAAGCCGAGATCGCAGCAGTATTAAAAGATAATTGGCTGTAAAGCCAAATGTCGCCCGATGCATTCAGGAGGGTCGATGAATAAGATTCGGCTACTCGAGTCGGGACTTTCACGCCGCCGCATCATCAAAACGGCGGGCATGTCGCTGGCCGGCATTGCCGCGCCGGCGTTCTTGCGGGTGCGCGCGGCCTTGGCCGCCTACCCGGAGCGTCCGGTCAAAATTGTGGTCGCTAACTCGCCGGGCGGACCGTCCGATATTGTCGGCCGCATCATCGCCGCCGCATTGCAAGACTCGACCGGCAAGACCTTCATCGTCGAGAATCGCGGCGGCGCCGGCGGCAATATCGGCATGGGCTATGCCGCGCATTCCGAGCCTGACGGCTATACGATCTTGTTGGCGACCGATGCCTACTCGGTCAACGTCAGTCTTTATCGCAGTCTGCCGTTCGACCCGCGTACCGATTTCGTCGGCGTCAGCGAGTTAGCGACGTCGCCGTTGACTCTGGTGGTCAAGTCGGACCTGCCGGCGAAGACCGTGAAGGAAGTCGTCGCACTCGCTCGGGCGCATCCTGAGAAATACAATGTCGCGACGCCGCCGATCGGCACCACCTCGTGGCTGCTGGCGCAAACCCTGAAAATCCGCGAGAAGCTGCCGAAGCTCGAATGCGTGGTCTACAAAGGCGGCGGCGACGCGATCGCGGCCTTGCTCGGCGGCACCGTGCAGCTCAGCTCGGGCTCCTTGCCGCCGGCCTATCCGCACATCAAAGCCGGCACGCTGCGCTGCCTTGCGGTCACCGGCGACAGCCGCTGGCCAGATTTGCCCGATGTGCCGACCATGGCGGAGGCCGGTTACCCGGGCATCGAACTCGCGAACAATACCGCGCTGCTGGCGCCCGCCAAGACGCCGCCCGAGATCGTCAAATGGCTTGAGACGGAGACGCTTAAGGCGCTCGCATTGCCGGCGACGCAAGACAAGTTGCATAAAGCCGGATTTCGTGCGCAGCACCACGGCGCCGCCGCCGCTTGGGCGCACTACAGCAAGGATATCGCGATGTTCAAGTCGGTACTCGAACAAGTCGGCATCAAAAAAATGTAAACGGCCGACGGCTGGCGATTGCATATCACGGCAGTCGAGCATTCCGCGCGACGCGCTTGGGGCGCATAAGGCGATCCACGGGCGGGGCCGATGCGGCGCCTAAAGGGAAGGAAATGCCGTTCCACCGTTTCGAGAATCTGCAAAGTCAGAAGATCACTGCGCATCTATCGACCGCGGAAGGGCCGGTCATCGAGGGCAGCTATCTGTATTTTTGCCTGAACCAGAAGAAAGCGGGGACAGGGTCCGAGTTGCATTATCATCCGAACGAGCTTCTGATCTTCGTGGTCAAGGGCAAAGTGAACGCGGTCGTCGGCAAGGACCGGCGCATCGCCGGGCCGGGGACATTCATCATCATCCCTCCGAACGTGCGTCACTCGGTGAAGGCAACCGAGGACGGCGACTGCGCCTATCTGTACATCAAGGATCGCACTTGGACCGTCGTCGGCATTGCGGCCGACGAGGCCGCGCCGCAACGGCCACTGACCATGAAAGAATCCGAAGAAATCGCGCGCACCGGCAAGCATCCGAAAGTGCCTCAGTCGACGTTGAACAGCTCGGGCGCGATCATCGAAGGCGTGCCGGATTGCTACTATCCGATGAGCGCCGGTTTGCAGGCTCCGATCGGCTACGGGCGCCGCGTCGAATGGATTGAGGGAGAGCGCGCCGCTTTCGGATACTTCGAAATACCTGGCGATTTCGAGGAATCGAGCCCGGGCAGCGAGCACGAGCAATTCTTCTATGTTTGTTCGGGAAACGTCGACGGCGAGGTCGGCGGCGAGAAGAAACAATTAGGGCCGGGCGACATTGTTCAGATACCGCGCGGCATGGCCTATCGCCTGAGCGTTGCCGGCGGCGTGCCGGCTCGCTTCGTCGCCGTTAGGGCAACCGCTTATCTCGAGCGTCGGCTGGAGTCCGGCAATCAGTAGAGGCGCGGGTTGCGTCGGGCTGACCCAGCCTGCGGACAGGTGGCGCGTGACGGGGCAGGATTTGGCCTAAGTGATGCTTAGAGACCCGCCTGGCGAATGAATTGCTCCGGCGTCGGATTCATCACGGCGCTCTTGAGCGTACTCTTGGCGATCACCCGGCCCAACCACTTGCCCTTGGCCACAAAATCATCGACCTCGAGCTGGATGAGGTTTGACAGCTTGTTGGTCGCGACCGACAGCGCGCCGTTCGGCCGCAGAGCAAGGCCGAGTGGACGGAAAAAGTCTGGCTCGACGATGCGCGCGGCCGACAGCAACCCGCGCTGCACTTCGTCGTGGACCGCGGCGTAGGGCAGGATCGTATAGCCGACGCCGTCGATGACGAGCTGCTTGATCGACGGCAGCGAGTCGATATCCATCTCGTATTTCGCGTCGATCTCGAGTTCGGCCGCAGCCTCCTGGACGCGGCGGCGCAGCGTGCTGCCCAGATTGGGCAGTATCAGCGGAAGCTTGGCCACCAGACGGAACGGCACGCTCTCGCGCGCCGTGTGCCGGCTAGCATGCGGGCCCACAAAATAGAGCGCCTCATCGAGCATCATTTTGGTCGGAATATTCTGGTAGGTGTGGGGATCGTAGACAAATCCGACATCGACGCGCGAGGACTGCAGCCACTCGGCGATCTGAAAATTGCATCCGTCGACCACGCGAATGCGTGCGGTTGGGTAACGGCCGCGGAAAGAGTGGATGATCTGCGACACGAAGCGAGGGCCGAGCTGGGCCGGAACGCCGAGCATCACCTCGCCGGTCGGTATGTCGCTGTCGGTTTGCAAATCGGCGGCGGCCTGATCCAGCTGGCGCAGGATGCCCGACACCTTGCGATAATATTGCTCGCCCTGCTCGGTTAGAACGGCGCCGCGACCGTCGCGATAAAATAGGGCGACGCCGATCTCCTCCTCAAGTTTGCGGATTTGCCGGCTCAAAGCGGGCTGAGCGACGCGCACGGCTGCCGCGGCCCGGCTGAAGCTCTTGTAGTCCGCAACCCCCAAGAAATAGCGTAACTGACGTAGTTCCATCTGGCGAAACGTTCACTTACTACTAAGAGTTTAACACTAGACGCTCCCGCCGGGTCTGACAATCGCCCGTCCTTATCCGGTCATCGACAGGGTAAAGGTGGGCCAAGGCGCAGTGGGCGGCATCGCCCCGCAGGGCAACAAAAAAGCCGGGGCAAAAAGCGCCGTGTGTCCGGAAGGCGGATTAGCGCCGCTTGCGTCTCGCGGCTTTCTTGCGTTGCTTGAGGCTGATCACCTTGGCGGTATCGCCGGCGCTCTTCCGGAGCGCTTCTTTCAGACTTGTCGGCCGGCCGTATTTTCGCAGGACATCGCGGAAGGCTTCGTCGGCGAGTTCCTGAAAGGTCATCATCCGGTCTTTCCCTAACAAATCGAGCGCCGCCCACGTCTCATCGTCGAATTGGATACGTTTGCCGTGCATGGATGAAGAGTGCCACATTGCGCTACAGGCGCCAATTTAATTTTCTTGACACGGCATCGGCTTGGCATATGTACCGCGCACATCGCAGAGCGTTTAGCGCCTCGGTCAGCATGGTTAAGGGACAAAGGGGAGTTCTGAAACGGGTGCACAGCGTGCCAATTGGCCGCTACGCCCCGCTCTTGCCGCTCTTTCTTAGGCATAGGACATCGGTCAGACTGATTATCCTTGATGCATACTGTTATTGATATTGCCGACAGTGTCGGAATGAGCTCGCTGCAGAGTGTTTGCTGATGGCTGTAATTGCTAAGTTCGGTAGGCAATGGAATATCGCGGCCGGCGCGTTTTCATTGCGTCAGCAAGCGGACGTCATACGCAAATCGGGGCTGTTCGATTCTGAGTATTACTCAGGTTCTGGCAATTTCGATGGCGCCGCGCCGAGCGATCCGATCTTGCATTTCGTCAGATATGGCGCCGCGCAAGGGCGAAAGCCAAATCCGTACTTCGAACCGCACTTCTATAACCGGCGCAATCGCCTGGCCTTCCTACGAGGCTGGAATCCTCTTTGTCACTATATTTTGTACGGCGAGAAGAAGGGGCGCCGGCCGCACCCGCTCTTTGATCCGCACTACTATGCTGCGCAGGACACGACTGACAAGCAAGCGGCCGCGAGCCCGCTTCTGCACTTCATACGTTTCGGTCATCTTAACCGCCGCAGCTCCCACCCACTGTTCGATCCGGTCTACTATCTTCAAAACAGCCCAGGCATAGCGGAATCCGGATTGAATCCACTTCGCCATTATCTTGAGATCGGTGCGGCCAAGGGCTTCCGCCCGCACCGGCTGTTTGATCCTGACTATTATCTCCGGCAATGCCCGGAAGCGGCCGGATCAAATCCGCTTATTCACTATATCGAGGACGCAAAGAATAGCAGATTTGATCCGCATCCATTGTTTGATGCCCGATATTACTGCTCAGCAAATCCAGGCGTCGCAAGGTCTCGCATCAATCCGCTCGTTCATTACGTCAAATTTGGCGCCATGGAAGGACGCAAGCCGCGGCCGCGCGTGGCCGCCCCGCTGACGCTCGCCGAACGAAATGCGCGACTAGATTACCCCAACAACCTGCCTGGCGAGTTCTTCCGGAATTTCAATTCCTCCTATGTTGCCGTTCGCGAAGGGCAGAGCAAAACGCTGGACATTGTGTTCTCGCTATCACACAAGCCGCAAGGCAAATTCAGCTTGTCCGACATTGGCAGTGACAACACGCAAATTTTCCTGAACGTGAAGGACAATGACTCCTATCAACGCGGTATTCCGAACATCACCACCACGATTGACGAGACGGCGCGCTGGCTCGAGCGCGTCGTCAAACACTTTCAGCCGACGGTGGTGCGCACGATGGGCGAAAGCATGGGCGGTTATGCCGCGTTGCTGTTCGGGCATTTGCTCGGCGCTGATGCGATTTATGCAAGCGGTCCATTCGCTCGCCTCGGAGAACCATACTGCCTGAGCTTGGAGTGGTATAGAGGCGCAAAATACGACCCCCGATACCAAGATATATCAGGGCTGCTTGCAAATATTAGAACGCGAAGCTGCGTTGTATTTCCTATCTATGAGCTTTTCGAATATTTGCAGATTCCGCACTTTTCCGACTGGTCCGAGCGGAATCTTTTTTACTGTGGCGATTTTCACCCTGGTGGTTCGGCCATAGATTGGGACGCGGTCATCGCCTCTGACCAGCCTTTGGGCTTTGAAGGCGGCTTCACTCGCAAACCACGCCATCCATTGGTCTATACGCGCGCGCACATTGAATGTGGCCGGAAAGCTTATATTGCAGTCCGGCGGCGCGAAAGCTCGGCCGCGTTACGGACACTTGCTGAGTTCGCCGAGTTCGATCCGCAAAACTATGGGATAGCCTACCGGTTGGGCGTTCATCAGGCGTTGATGGGAGACATGGCGACCGCGAAGGCGACATTGAGGGGGGCCATGATTGGGCTTTGGGGCGAAAATATCGTCCGCTACAAGCCGCGCCATTTCGCCAAATGGCGCTCGCTGATCGGCAAAGACTATAGCAATGTCGTAGAGTTGCCGAAGTTGAAGTTCCTCGTAGAGCTTTTTCATGAGGTTTGGCCGACGAGAATCGGCGCGTTCAAGTATGAGTTGCAGCGTGTGCTCACAAACCGTGCGTGATCGGGGCCGTCGGATGGGCAGACGGTCGGCACAGCGCGTCCAGAACGGGAGAGGAGAGTGCAGAGTGTAAAATCCGCCGCAGACATCGTTGCCTGGTGCACGCATTATCTGTCGATCATGCTGGACGTGCCGGCCAAGCGCGTCGACCCGGACACCAAATTTTCACGCCTCGGCGTGGATTCGGCGATGTCGACGTTTTTTGTCGTCGGCCTGGAGGAATTGCTCGATATGGAAATTACCCCGGACGTCGTGTTCGAATATCAAACCATCAACGAACTGGCCCGCTACCTTGCGGGGCGACAGCGGCCATCGAGCTGACGGCTTTTCAAATCGGCTCAAGTCAGCGGTTTGAACGCGCCATCGAGCCATAGCCGACGGGTCAGACTGCGCTGAATTTTTCCGCTGGTGGTTTTCGGAATTTGGCCGGGCCGGATAAGCACAATGCGGTGCGGCGCAATCTCGTGCTGTTCCACCACCGCTTCCCGGATACAGCCCTCCAACTCGTCAACCGAGCAGCGGTTGCGCTGGGTACGCTCGACTTCCTGCACGATAATCAGCCGTTCCTCGCTTTGCGCATCGACGGTTCCGAAGGCGGCGCCGTAATTGGGACGCAGCGCCGGATGGCTGGCCTGCACGGTGCTTTCGATATCCTGCGGGTAATGATTGCGGCCGCGAATGATGATTACGTCTTTGATGCGTCCGGTGATGAAAAGCTCGCCGGTCTCGTCGAGAAATCCAAGGTCGCCGGTGCGCAGCCACTGCGCGCCGTCTTCGCCGTCGATCCGCGCATGGAAGGCGTCGCCCGTTTCTTCGGTTTTGTCCCAATAGCCGCGCGCGACATTGCCCCCTTGCACCCAGATTTCGCCGACACGGTTAGTCGATCGCCGCTGCCGGGAATCGGGATCAACAATGGCGATCTGCTCGCCGGGCAGGTTTTTGCCGCAGCCGACCACGGGCTGGCTTTCCGTGCCTGGGCTTGCCGCGAACGCTTGGCCGCGCTGCAACGCCTTACGGTCCACATTGACGATCGTCGGGCCGGCACCACGCCTGCCGCCCGATATAAGGACGGTCGCCTCGGCCATACCGTAAGCTGGAAACATGGCGGCTGGATTGAAACCAAAAGGCGCGAAGGTCGCGGAAAACCGTTCGATGGTCTTAGCCTGAACCGGCTCGGCCCCATTGAGCGCCAGCTTCCAGCACGACAAGTCGATGCCTTGCATCAACTCGGGTCGAAACCGATTGACGCAAAGATCAAATCCGAAGTTGGGGCCCCCAGCGACCTCGGCGCGATAATCATGGATCGCTTTGAGCCAAATCAGCGGCCGCTGCATGAAGGTCACCGGCGCCAGCAAGACGCAGAGTGCGCCGACATAGAAAGACTGCAAGGCGTTCAGAATAAGCCCCATGTCATGATAGAGCGGCACCCAGCTGACATAGGTCGACAGCGAAGTATTGCCGTGCGAGGCCCGGATCATCTCTGAATTCGCCAGCAGATTGCCGTGGGTAACGATGGTGCCTTTTGGTTCCGAAGTCGAGCCGGAGGTGTATTGCAGGATTGCGATGTCGTCGGCCGTCGGTTGGCGAGAAGCCTGGGCTGACTTCGCCTCGGAACACTTGATTTGATCGACTTCCAGCCATTCCACGGCGGATGACCTGAACCGCTCGATCAGATCGCTCCTAGCCTGCAATGTGGCGCTATTGGTCAAGGCCAGACGGGGCGCGCAGTCGGCAAGAATGGCGCCGCTCGAGTCGCGTGCGCTCTGCCGGCGCGGCACCATCATCGGGACCGCGATGACGCCCGCAATCAGGCAGCCAAACAAAGCCACCAGAAAATCGATGCTTTGCGGGAATAAGAGCAGCGCGCGCTCGCCGGGGCGGCAACGACCGCGCAGTTGATGCGCCACGGCATCAGCCCGACGTTCGAATTCCGCAAATGTGAGCGATGCTTCCTCGCGGGCGTGGTCCGATAAAAGGACGAAAGCACGCTCGTCGGGCCGCTGGCGCGCCCAATGTCGCAATAGCTCGACCATCGAAGCAAAGGACATCGCCATCGCGATCAATGGCTAGGCGCCAATGCCCCGGCGTGCCGCGATGTGGCGCCCGATCGGGATCTTGACGTCCCAGACAAGGCCGACCGCCTGCAAGCCGCGGATCAGCCAGTAGCCCGGATCGAGCTGATACCAGGTAAGGCCGAAGGCCGCCGAATAGGGAAAGGCATGATGATTGTTATGCCAGGCTTCGCCCCAAAGCGGCAGGCTGAGAATCGCGGCGTTGCGGCTGTTCTCGCGGGTGTCAAACGGCCGCGAGCCGATGAGATGCAAAAATGAATTGATGGTCGACATCGACTGCTCGACGACGAACATGCGCACGACGCCGCCCCACAGGAAGCCGGTCAGGGCCCCCATGAGATTGCCGGCATAGAGGCCGCCGATAACTGCCGGCAACGCCAGACCCAGCGCCACCCATAGGTGATAGTAGCGGTTCGCTTTGAGCAAAACCGGATTGCGCAGCAGATCAGGCGCGTACACGGCCGGGTTTGGATAATCGTGCTGAATCATCCAGGTGAAATGAGCGTGCAGCCATCCCCGCACCTTCTGTGCGGGCGAGTGGCCCGCGAGATTGGGGGAATGAATGTCGCCCTCCTTGTCGGAAAGGTGATGATGGCGGCGATGCGTCGTGACCCAGGAGATCATCGAGCCGCGGCCGGCCATCGCGCCCAAAATGATGAAAGCGACGGCGACCGGTGTGCTCGTTGCGAAGGCACCGTGCGCGAACAGGCGATGATAGCCCGCCGTCAACGCAAGGCCGGTTGCGAGCCACATGCCGAAGAACAAGGCAATGTCCATGCTCGTGATGGGGTGGAAAAACAGCAAGGCAATCGCGGCAACGGTGCCGATGAACGGCAGCACGTCGAAGAGGACGAAATGGCGCCGCTGGATGCGGTGCAAATAAGGACTGGATATGACGCTCTTGCTTTTTTTTGAGGCCTGATCCGGTGGCGACGTGACCGCGTCCGGCATATTGCCTGAAGACGGGGATTGAACCGTATCAATCGAAGTCATGCGAAATCCCGTCTTCAAAACGGCGTTAACGATGATTGGTACAAGCTCAGCCGGTCGCTTGCCGCCGAAACACGCGCCTTCAAGCCCATCCGACGACATATTCGCCTGTGCGATTGATCCTTGTCAAAGCGGAAAATTGCGCGCCAGCCAGTCTTACCAGGGGAGAGCTACGTCAGCATCAAGCAGCACGCTCTTCCGCTAAATTTTCCGGAGTCAATCGCTATGATGACGCGTAGAGAAGCCAGCGCCGGTCTCCTTTCGGCCGCTGCCCTGGCCGGTACCTCAAGTCTTGCGGCTGCAGAAGCAAAGATCGTGAAGCTGCCGCCGGCGAAAACAAGCGGCGGGGTGCCGCTGATGCAGGCGCTTACGCTGCGGCGCTCCACGCGGGAGTACGCCGATCGCCCACTGCCGCTGCAGCTTTTGTCCGATCTTTTATGGGCCGCCTTCGGCATCAATCGCTCCTCCGGCGACCGGACGGCTCCCTATTGGCGCCATATCATGGTCATCGACATCTATGCCGCCATGGCGGACGGCGTGTGGTACTACGATCCCAAGGCGCATGCGCTCCAGCAGCATTTGGCCGCCGACATTCGCGCGCAAACCGGACTGCAGGACTTCGTCGCTAACGCGCCGCTCAATTTGGTCTATGTCGCCCGTGGCGAGCGCATGCGCGACGTCTCCCCCGCAGATCGTCGCCTCTATGCCTCGGTCGACACCGGCTTTATCGGCCAGAATGTTTACCTGTTCTGCGCGTCCGAAGGTCTCGCCACGGTCTTCCGGGGCGCGGTTGATTACAAAAAGCTCGCCGCGGCGATGCATTTTGATGCCGAGCAGTTCGTCACCTTTGCGCAAACCGTCGGCTATGCAAGAGGATGAGGAAAGATGGCGCCTGCTGTTGAAATTAATTCTCCTAAAGATAGAATTCTAGCTTTCTGAAATCAAATGTGGCATTCGTTGGTTCGCTCCCGGTGGAGAGATGATGGGCGACAAACAGTTGCTTTTCGAGGATTTCGCCGACAGGCTAGGGCACGTCTTCGCCGTCGCTGAGCAGAACATGCCGGCGATTCCTTTGACCTTGACGGAAGCCAAGCCCCTGGACTCCGCGCGCGGCATGCCGGGCGTCCGGCCGCCGTTTTCTCTGATCTTTCTCGCCAAGGACCCGCGCGTGCTGCCGCAACGGCTCTATCGGCTGCAGCACGACGACCTGGGCGAACTAACGATCTTTCTCGTGCCGGTCGGCAAGGATGCTGAGGGCATACGCTATCAGGCGCTGTTCAACTGAACGCCGTTGGCAACCATTCCATTTCCAGATAGACGCCGTGATCGGCGATGTCGGCGAAGCCGAGCCGCCGGTAGAGCCGCAGCGCCGGATTGAACTTCTCCACGAAAATACCGACCGCTTTGTCGCGGCCGCGACCTTCGGCCTGTAGAGCCTGCAGGATCGAGGTGCCCACTCCTTGGCCGCGCCATTCCGGTACGAGCGAAATGTCGACAATGTGTAGCCGCGTCTGCCGTAGCTGCAGATAGAGCCGCCCGGCTGGAACGCCGTGGTGCTCGATAACGTCGAAGGCGCAGCCCTCGATTGTGGCTCGATAATAGCGGCGCTGGGCCTCGAACTGGCTCGCCAGGAAGGCCTGCTTCTGCTCCGCGCTCCAGTCGACGGGCTTGAGCTCCTCCTCGCGCGTGGAGGCGTAGAGCCGCCTCAGGAACGGGATGTCGGCGTCGGTCTCCGGGCGCAGGCGGAAGCCTTGCGACGACAGCGCCACCGGCAATTCGAATCCCGGCGACGGCGGCGGAGATTTCACGAAGCGATCCGCTTAGTTGTGCGGCGGGAAAACCCCATACAGGCAGACGCAGAAATTCATGGTCAGCAGCGGCTGTAGATTGCCGTGTGGCTGCGATTGACCGGCAGGGCCGATCGCCTTGGGCGAGAAGGCGACCTGAGGCGTCGCCGTGCTGGTGTAGACTTGGCCGGGAGTGGCGCTGGACAGTTGAGCCTGATTTGTCGGCTGCGGCACCCATTGGGCAGGATCGCCGGCGGTCGCCCCGTAGAACATATGATTGTGTGCCGGCATTTCCTGGTTCGTCAGCGTCACGTTGGTCGTGCCGAGCAATTGCCCGAGCGTACGCGGCGTGAGCCCCGGGCCGTTGCCCCAATGCATCGGCGCATTGCCCTGCATGTTGGGCAGGGCGAAATTAGTCTGCCCGTTACCGCCGAATGTCGTGCCGAGGATCGCGAACAGCGCCTGATATTGCGCAATCGGCAGGAGTTGCCCGTCGCAATAGGCCCAGTCCAGCGGGGCATAGCTGAAACCGAAGATGCGGATTTCGCCGATATAGGGATCTGCCATGGCGTGCTTCCTGCGGTCTAGTTGCGGCTGGGATAAATGCCGGTAAGGGCGATGATGAAGGTGAGACAGAGCGACGGCATGATGTTGTTGTGGGCCTGGCTGCCGCCGCTTACGCCGACGACGGTCGGCGCGAGTTGATCCTGAATATTCGGGTTGGTTCCCGGCACGGCATAAAATCTGGCGTTGGCGACCGTCGGCGTCGCCGGCAGCGCGTTTGCGGCGACATTGGCCAGCGTGGCGTTATCGGCAGTCGCGTTGAAGGTATGGCTGTGCAGCGGAATCTGATTGGTCCCAAGCGTAACACTCTCGGAACCGCTCGATTCCCCAATCGTCCGATTGCTCAGCCCCTGGCCTTGCCCTTGGCCGACCGGAATGCGGCCGCGCAGGTCAGGCAGCCCGAAGGTCTGTATGCCGTTTCCTCCATATGTCGTGCCGATGAGCGAGAACAGCGCGGTGTTCTGGCTGATGTTCATGAGCTGGCCGTTGCAGAAAGCCCAGTTCTGGATCGCGAAATTGCCGCCGAACATCCGGATTTCGCCGATGAAGTTGTTGGACATCGAAGTGCGCTCCCTGTTCGAAAGGCGCTAGCTGCGCGGCGGGTAGATGCCCGTCATGGCGATGCAATAGTTCATCACCAGATAGGGCTGCATATTGTTGTGCGGCATGTTCCCACCGGCCGGGCCGATCGACTGGGTGCTGATGCCGAGCGGATTGGTATCCGGAGCGTAGAAGGCATCGCCGGCAACCGAATCGGTTGTCAGCGTGTGCCCTGTTGGAGCTTTGGCATTTGCCGTCGCCGAGGTGCCATAGAAGGTATGCTGATGGGCAGCCATGGTGGCGATCGTCAGCGTCACGTTCTCCTGGCCGTCGATTTCGCCCTGGCTGTAGATGGCGCTGCGGTGGATTGGTGTCCGCCCGCGCAGGTCCGGCAGGGCGAAATTGGTCGTGCCATTGCCGCCATACATTGTGCCGAGCAAGGAGAAGAGGGCGCTATACTGCGAGATTGGCAGAAGCGAGCCGTCGCACAGGGCCCAGCCCCGCGGCGCCCAATTCCAGGGAAACAGCCTGATTTCGCCAAGAAATGGGTCCATACGGCACCTCACTTTGAGCGCGGTGAACTCGGTGAAGTTGCAAATTCAATGTACAACTAATAATATTTCTATTGACGCATTGCAATCATTTTTCGACTCGGCGCAAAGTCGAAAGTGCTTTATGAGCGGGGCGATGAATGCCGTTGGCCGGATTTGCTTTTTTCGCCCACAAAAAGCCCATAGGGGAATTCTCCGGGCACAGGGCAAATGCGCTAAAGGATAAACCGCTTTCGCTTTCTGAGCTGTCGATCAAATCAGATGAATGGTGACTCATGGTCGGAGAGGTGTATAATCAACCGTAGATTTTGGCTGGGGAGATCGCAATGTCTGAGGGCAGTGCAAAGCAGCCAAATAGCGACCGACCGCTACTGGATCGGGCCCGCAAGCCGTGGGCGACGCCCGTCGTCATTGTTTCGGCGGCTCGCGATACAGACGTAAATTTGAAGGGTTTTGACACGGGCGATTACGTGTCGTTCTCAGCTACTTTCGGCTCTTGATCGCAATCGGCACGTGCGGCTTGGCGATTTTGCCGATCAAACCACGCAAGAAAGCGTGCTAGCGCGATTGCTCGCAAGGCATTGGCTAGTCGGAATTGAGCCGCGCTATCGCTTTCCGCACATTCATCAGCCATGTATTGGAGTTTGTCGAAATCAATGAACCGTGACAGGCGGCCGCCTTGATCAAGTCGGCGTGCCTCGGCCAACGCGCCGCCGGCGACCGACCGCGCCATGCGAAGAAAATCCGGATCGTGGGTATCATTGCCCCGGCCGCGCGATTGAAACTCGATCGGCAGAATAGCGCCGAGCGCCTGGCGCGCGAGATACCTGTCGCGGCCGTCCTTGACGTATAAATTTTCCGGTATGGCCAGGGCGAATTCGACCACGCGCCGATCATGAAAAGGGCGGGAAAACTCCAAACCCGCAGCGGCCGCCGAGATCGATAGCGCGGGCGTGCCGCCGGATTGCATGCGAAGAATACGCTGGCACCAATCCCTCCATCGCTTGCGGGCTTCCGGTTGGCCGCGCAGCTTCTTCGGGTCCACTGCGCCCGACTCGATCAGGCGGCGTGCGAATTCATTGCGTATCGGACCTGTCGACCATAGCGGAACAAATCCGCGCTTAACGGCGCGCCATGCACCGATGACGCCGAGCGGCACCATCGACGGGATCACCTCGTGCCTGAGCGCTCGCCAAAAGTTTTGACCCGTTGCGCGCCGATGTTCGCGAAACTCGCGCGCAAAACGGCGGAACTGGCCGGTGCGAAGCCATCGCCCCAGCACCGGTCCGCCCCGGAAATTGATGGTGTAATCGCCGCCATGGCCGTCCATCACCAGACGCGCGCCGGCTCCAGCAGCGATCGCAAACAGGCCGCGATGCACATAATCGTTGCCCGACGGCCCATCCATTGTCATGAACGAGCGCTCCAGATCGCTGAACAGGGTTTCAGTGCCGCGCACGTAATAGCGCACATCGAGATGCGGCATGTGACGCCGGCAAAGCTCGACGGCGGGGCGGGCATCGCGAGCGGGACCGCGATATCCCTCGGCGGCGACGGAGGCGGCCGCGATCAGCTTGCGATTTTGCGCGGTCACGGTCGGGCCGGCGAGCGCCGCAATGGCGCCGCTGTCGAACCCGCCGCTGAAGCACAGCGCCGGCGGATGGATCAGCCGTCGCAGGCGGCAGGCCACTGCTTCTTCCAAGATCTTGCCGTAGGTTTTGACGTAATAGGCTTCATCGCGGCCTACATGAGCCGGGTCCGCCCGCGGCTCCCAGAAACTGTGTATTGAGATCGCGCCGCTTTGCGTCAGCGATAGGGTTGTTCCGCCGGGCAGCCCTTTGATTCCGTCGTACAGTGTGGCTCCTTTCGGCCGGTCGAGGCTCTGCATCAGGATCTTGCCGATCATGATTTCGGATAGTTGGCGCGGAACATCCGGCAGCGCCCACAGCGCCTTGATCTCGGTGGCGAAGGCGAAGAAGTCCTTACCGAGATGATAGTGCACGTAGCGCTGGCCCATGTGGTCACGCCCGAGCACCAGCTTCTTCGCGCGACCGTCCCAGATGGCAAAAGCAAAATCGCCAAGCAGATGCTCGGCGCAATCCTCGGCCCATTCTTTGTAGGCCCGCAGCACCAGCGCGCTGTCCGGCAAGTCGCGCAAAACCGCCGCGCCGATGCCGAAGATGCCGGCCAGTTCCTCGCGATTGTCGATGCGGCAATCGGCGACCAGCGTGATATCGGCCTCGCGGTCGCGCAACGGCTGCGCTTCAAACAGATCCTCCTGGTTGACCCGCATCAGGCAATGGCCGAGCCCGACCGCGCCGTCGGTGACGAATTTGCGCCGGTCGGGTCCGCGATGGGCGAGCACGTGACCCATGCGCTCCAAGTCGCGCGAGGAAACCGCTGCACCGTCGAACCGCAAAATCCCGAAGATTGCGCTCATGGAAGAACAGGCTCATCCGGCACGCGCGACAAATTCCTTCGGAACACCTTCTTGCTGAGTGTCGGTGAGCCATTGGCTCGCTGCCGGCTTGCGCTCAAAGAAGAAGCCGTTGTCCGGTAGGGCAGCAATCAAGCCATATCCAATCGATCCGAGATAGGTTAGCAACTTCCGTGTCGCGAAGAAGCGCACCGCAAGCTTTGCGACATAGAGGGGCGGCTTGGTGTGCTGAAGTTTGATTTCATCTTCAGCGGCGGTCGTCAGGTGCAGTCGATCCAGAATGAGGTAGCGAGATTCGGCGGCGGCTATCTGCTCCAAAACGGCATAAGGCGCATCCAGATATTCCAATGAACCGGAAAATATTGCCGCATCGATGGGAGCTCGACCGGCAACCTCTTTGATCGTGTTGAAGTAGTGCAATCTTTCGTCGGCAAACTCCGCATTGCCGGTCCGAACGAAATCCGGCAGCTCGACGACCGACCACAAGAGCGCCGGCATGCTGTCAAGAAACGCGAGGTGCTGGAAATATAGCGAGCCTAGCGATCCGCCGAAATCGAGAACGTGGAAGGGACGCCCGCTCGAGGCGTTTTCGTGAAGCGCGGCATGGAGCAGGCAAGCCAATAGCGGCCAACGGAACGCCGGCTTGGCATGCGCGATGGAATCTTTTTCGTATACCGCGCGGCCCTCCTTAACGGCCAGCGCGGATGTCCTGATTGCCTCCAGGATGGCGGGTTGGCCGTATCCAACAGCGTCCCGTTTTGCGGCAATCCAGGACGGGTAGGCGCGAGAATATGTGATCGGCGGACGCCTCACCAATATTCGAAGCGCCGTTTTAATACGCGGCGGAAGGGTTCGCCGCGCAACGGACATCAGCCTGTTGTAGACCGCGCTCATCGCCTCACACGAAACAGGCGATCTCGGCGAACTCCTTCGCGACCGGATAGCCCGTCACCTCCACGCCGGCGGCGTCGAGCCAAGCATGGGCATCGAGCGGCCTATCGCGTCCCTTGGCGGCGCCGAAATGCAGGACGCTGCCGATGCCACGCCGTTTGAGCATGACGCGAGCTGCCATTGCTTGCGGCAGGCAGACCGCCTTGAATGGCACATAGCGCGCCGCACGCGTTACCGCCCAGCCGACGTCCTCGGCTTGCTGTGCCTGCGCTGGTGCGCGCCGCCGACGCGCCTCCACGGCCCGGACGTCGGTCGGCGGCATGAAGGTTCCCAGGCGCCGCGCCAGGCGCGGAAACGGAATGAAGATCAGCGCCAATCGGGCCAGCAAGAGCCATAAGACCGCCTCGAACAGCAGCGCGCGGTGGCGGTTTTCGATCTCGCCGAACCTACGCAGCAGGCGACGGATCAAGCGCAATCGCGCCATGTTTCACCAGTTCATCCAGGAAATTTTGCACTTCCGCCCGGCAGACTTCGGGCGTTACGTCATACTCGTCCAGCAATCGCGCGCAGACCGCATCCAGCTCCTGCGGCGTCTCGATCATCTCCCAAATGCGGGCGCCGATATTGCTGAGGCCGATGTAATTGCCCTTTTCGGCGCTCATCATGACGAGTTCGTCGCCCACTTTGGCGGCCAGCCAGTCACCTTGTTTCCGCACCAGCATCTCTCACCCAGCCCGCGCCAGCTTCGCCGCCGAAGCGATCTCATAACCAAGGCGCTGCATCATCGGCCCATGATCGGCTTCAATGCGCGCGGCCTGCTCGGCAGTCAATTCGTGGCGCCAGCTGCCGGCCTCGCCACGGCGGAAGAATTTTCCATCCGGGCGCGCGCGCGGCGCCTCGCGGAAGCCCTTCTGCTGCTCCTGCTGCTGCAGCTGCGCAAAATCCGCAAAGCGCACCGCGCGGGCGATCTCCTCGTCGGACGCCTCGCGCCGCGCAAAAGCGAGCGCGCGGGTCAGCGTGCCGGCTGTGTCCACATGCATGTCTTCGTAGCGGACGAGATGAACGGGAATATCAGGCTGATCGAGCCAACTGGCGACGTGCCCGCTCCAACCGAGAAGTTTCTGACGCAGTTGAAGGTCCTGCCGGCGCGTGCGCGCGGAAAAACCGGAATCCTTGTCGCTCATGAAGGTGATAGCGTCGTCGATACTGCATTGATTGTGGTTGGCAAGCGATGGCGCAACGTCACGCGGATCGCGTACGATCACAATGGCGCCTTCGGCGCCACGACGGCCTGCCAGCAGGGGTTCGCCGTTCTCCGTCAGCGTATAGGCGTCGTGCACCTTCACAAAGCGGACCGGCAGCGTGTTCTGTGGCGCATCGTATTCATCGTCTTCGGCACCGCGCGCCAGTTCCTCGTAAAGGCGCGGGCGCAGGCAATCGGCTTCGTCGTGCGTCAGCAGGCCGGAATCGATCAGCAGCAGATGGTCGAATGGACCGCGCGCGCTGGCGATGCCGCCGCGCTCGGGCAGGTCGTTGATGTCAACGGGCGCGTCATCCTTTGCTGACAAATTGGCCACCAGCATCCGGAACCAGGTATTGCCCGATTTCGGATACGAGGCGAGCCAGATGGTGCGTATCACGCCGCCTTCTCCGACAGGCCAATGTCCAGCCAGTGTTGCTCAAGGCTGGAGATGCATTCAGGCATGGCTTTAAAATCGAACCGTCGCGTCAGATGAAAAATTCCGGCGACATTGGCAATCGCGGTGGCCGCACGGAAGTAATTGGCTTTTTGCCCCATGCGAGTGACGAGCAGAGGGCGATAGGCGTTGCGCCGCAGTATGAGTGCGCCATCGACCACATTGGGACGCTCGATGCCTGGTGCATGCGGAGGTCGGGCTTCGCGCAATGCGTACACCGCGCCGAGCGGCAATGAGTCGGAAAATGCCTCGCCCGGCTCGACGTAGAATTTCTCCAATCGCCGACGCACCCGCTCGCCGCGGCGGTCAGCAAGTTCGAGGCTGTCGACTGCGTGCGCCCAGAGCTTCAATTGGCGTCCATCGGGATGCACGATTGGTATACCGGCGGCTGTCAGCGTGATCGCGCAAATATCGTCGGTAACCAGCGGGAAGCCACGTTGCGCCAACGCGGCGGCCAACGTCGATTTGCCTGCCCCCGATTGTCCGCAGAATAGAACCGCCTTGTTATTCACGCGGACGGCGCTCGCATGCAGCACGATTTGCTCGCGCTGGTGCAGAAGTATGCCGAACACCGTACCGATGATGAAGATCGCGATATCGTCCGGCGGCGTGTCGCCTTCCGGCTGGAAAGCAATGTCGCGGCCGCCGGTCAGCATGAAGCGCGCGATGCCCGGAATGGTCAGAAGCACTTTGTCACCGGCGAGTTCCCACGTCGGGCCTTTCAGGCTTGCCGCCCCGTCAAAAGTTCTGGGTACCGAATCCTGATGAATGAAGACGTCGGGCGGATCGCGCTCCGAAGGCACCGCGATCAACCCTGGCAGGTTGATGTCGCTTTTGACCGCAAGCCCCGAGACACAGTACGAGTGCACCGCCTCAACCCCTTGAATCGATTGCAGTAACTCTTGCGGCCTGGATACCGCTCAGTTGCCTTTGGTTCTTTCAGTATAGAAAAAATTGCGTCCTGCAAACAAGGATGGAAGTGAGCGCGTGCGGCGTCGCTTGGCCGGTTTGCTATCCGTTCCTGCGCTGGCTGATATTGCTCACAAGACAATCGCATGGCGGCCGGTAACATGCTCTAAAGGCGTTCGAACCGCTTTTTGCCGGTGCATCCCAGTGGCCGACCAGATCGAAGTCAAAAATGTGAGTTATGAATACGCGGTAGAAAATGGCCGCGTATTGGCTGTCAAAGATATCAATTTCACGGTCGCGCCCTCCGAATTCGTTTGCCTGCTGGGGCCGAGCGGCTGCGGCAAGACGACGATCCTCAACATCCTCGCCGGTCTGTTAACGCCCACAAAAGGCGAGATCCGCATCGGTGAAACGCCACTGGATAAGAACCGGGCCAATCGCGCCGTCGTGTTCCAAGACTTCGCGCAATTATTTCCCTGGCGCACCGCCCGCCACAACGTCGAATTCGGCCTCGAGATGCGTAAGGTCGGCAGGGCGACGCGGGAGCGGACGGCGCTTGAATTTCTGCGCCTCGTCGGCCTCGAGAAATTCGCCGACGTATTCCCGCACCAGCTTTCCGGCGGCATGCAGCAGCGCGTCGCCATCGCTCGCTCGCTTGCCTACAATCCGCAAGTGCTGCTGATGGACGAGCCGTTCGCCGCGCTCGACGCCATGACCCGCGACGACATGCAGCAGCTGCTGACCGACATCTGGCAGAAGACGAAAAAGACCATTGTCTATATTACGCATAATGTCGCGGAAGCAGTTTATCTCGGCGACAAAGTGATCGTGCTCAACGCCCATCCGGGCACCATTAAGGCTGAGCTCGCGCTCAACCTGCCGCGGCCGCGCGATCCGCTCAGCGAGCCTTTCGTCGCCAGTCAGCGCGAGATCATGCGCCATTTGCGTTCCCACTGATGGAGGTCGCGTGACACCGATTAAGACCATCGCTTTTGTCGGTCTCGGCAATATGGGAACGCCGATGGCGGCGCACCTTGCGGCGAAGGGCTTCACGCTCTCGCTGTTCGATCGGCGGCCGGAGGCAATGCGCGCCTTCGCCGCCGCCCGTGGCGGGCGCGTCGCCGAGACGGCGGCCGATGCCGCACGCGGCGCCGATGCGGCGATTACCATGCTGCCGGACGATAAGGCTGTGCATGAGGTCGTGCTCGGCACCGGAGGTTTGGCTGCGGCGCTTCCACGCAGCGCCATTGTCGTCGACATGGGCACATCTGACCCACGTGCTACGGTCGAGATCGGCGCCGAATTGGCCAAACGCGGTATCGGTTACATCGACGCGCCGGTGATGGGCGGGGTCATGTTCGCCAGGGACGCTACGCTCGACGTGATGGTGGGCGGCAGCGACGCGGATATCGCGCGCTGCGAGCCGATCTTTGCCGCGGTCGGCCGGCAACTCTTCCGCTGCGGCGGGCTCGGTTCCGGCCATGCGTTGAAGGCGCTCGCCAACTACGTCAATGCCGGCGCGTTGATCAATTTGATCGAGGCGCTCGCTATCGGCCGCAAGTTCGGGCTCGACAGCAAGGTGATGGCGGAAGCCCTGGTGCACATGTGCGCCGGCCGCCAGCATCCGCTCGAGAAGAAGGTGATCCCGCAGGTGCTCACCCACAAATTTGCAACCGGCATGGCACTTGGTCTGATCGCCAAGGATGTGTCAATCGCGGCCGATTTCGGCCATTCTATCGGCGCCATGACCCCGCTTGCCGATTGCATTCGCGACATCTGGGGCAAGGCCGAGGTCAAGATCGGCGGCAATGCCGATCACACCGAGGTGGCCCGGCTCTGGGAGGAGGGCAATGGAATTCGACTGTAGGATAATGCGCACAAGCAAAAACCGGAGGGAACAATGAGCAAAGTGAGACTGCCGAGACGTGAGTTTCTCGGCATCGCAAGCGCTGCTATTGCGGCGTCGGCCATGCCGAAAGGACTTCGCGCGCAGGGCGCGATGGCGCCGCTCAACTTCGGGTTCCAGGAAACCTCCTGGGGCACGATCGGCATGATCGCGGAGTCGGAAGATCTGTTCAAAAAAGCCGGCGCCAACGTGACTGTCCTTAAGTTCGACAGCGGCAAGACCACCCGCGACGCCATGATCGCCGGCCGCGTCGATATCGGCGTGATCGGCGCGACGCCCTTCATCATCGGCGCGGCCAAAGGGCAGATGGAAGCGATTGCGGTGGCAATGTACGGCGCCAAAACGCTGTCGATCGTCGGCGCTACGAAAGGCGGCATCAATTCGGTGAAAGACCTCAAAGGCAAGAAGGTCGCTTCTCAGCTTGGCTCGGCGACGGACTTCGTGTTCCAGAACAAGATCCTGGCGAAATTCGGCCTGTCCAAGTCAGACGTACAGGTGATTAATGTGACGTTCCAGAACCAATTGCCGGCGCTGGTGGCAGGATCGGTCGACGCATTCGCCGGGGTCGAGCCGTTCCCCTCATTGGCGGAGGTCGAAAAGGTCGGCAAGGTTCTGGTCGACTACAGCGACTTCGATCTGCAGCCCGTAATTCTCGCTGCCAATAAATCGGTCGTCGACGGCAAGCGCGACGCGGTCATTGCCTTCCTGCGCGGCTGGCTCGCCGGCGTGAAGATCTTCAACGAGGAGCGCGCGAAAGCCACCCAGATCGTGCTCAAATACTTCACGAAACAGGGCTACTCGGTCGACGACAAGGTGATGAACCTGATGCTGTCCAAGATCGACGTCGACCCCAACTTCCGCTCGGACTTGAAGACCTATCTGGAAACCGAGTCGAAGGTGCTGGCGAGTCAGCACAAGATCGGCGGGGTGCCGGATTGGAGCAAGATGCTCAATCATAGCCTGCTGCAGGCAGCCAGCGTCAAGTCCTGACGAATCCGCACGCGATGAGACGGGCGCTGTCGATCGGCTTGCCGCTCGCGAGTTTTGCGGTGATCGCGGCGGCATGGGAAGTCCTCGTGATCTACGGGGGATTTCCGCCCAAGCTGGTGCCCGGCCTCGGCGTCGTCGTTGCAACCTTCGTTCGCTTGGCCGGTAATGGCATCCTGTTGGCGGCGACCGAGGCGACGCTTTATCGGCTGATCGCCGGTTTTCTGATTGCCGCCCTCGTCGGCGTCGCCCTCGGCATTGCCATGGGGCGGCGCCAATGGATCGAGGACACGCTGCTGCCGATCGTGACTTTCCTTTATCCGATCCCAGGTCTCGCTTATGCCCCGCTTTTCGTGCTCTGGTTCGGCCTGGGTGATGGTCCGACGATCTTGCTCGTCGGCGTCGCCTCCTGCTTCACCGTCATCATCAACACCTGGAAGGGCGTGAAGGCGGTCAAACCGATCTGGCTGCGCTCGGCCGAGGTGATGGGCGCACGCGACCGCGAGATGTTCCGGCGCGTCGTGCTGCCGGGAGCTTTGCCCTACATCCTGATTGGCCTGCGGCTCGGCTTGGCCCAGGCCTGGCGCCTGCTGATTGCGGTTGAAATGCTGATGTCGGTGCAGCGCGGCCTTGGCTGGCTGATCTTCGGCGCGCAAACCTTCCTCAATACCGACGTCATGCTCGCCAGCATCGCGACCATCGGCATTCTCGGCATCCTGATGGAACGTCAGGTGTTCGCGCGGCTCGAGCGTTGGACTGTGGTGCGCTGGGGCATGGTGACCGCATGAGGAAGGACTTTTCCTGGATCGCGCTCGCACGCGGGTCGGCGGGCGTGCTGGTGCTGCTGGCGGTATGGGAAGCGTTTGCGCGCAGCGGCATGTACTCGACCGCCATGACGCCGCCGCTCGAATCGGTCGCGCAAACCTTGTGGCGCACGCTCGCCGACGGCAGTCTGATTGTTAATGCCGGCGCCACCCTGGTGCGCGTGTTCATTGGGCTGGCGATTTCGTTCGCTATCGCGGTGCCGCTCGGCGTGCTGATGGCGCGCTATTGGGCGGCCGAGCGCATCTTCATGCCGGTGCTCAGCGTCTTGCTGCCGATCCCTTCGCTCGCGTGGGTGCCGCTGTTCGTGCTTTGGTTCGGCATCGGCAATTTCGCCACCATTCTGGTGGTGATCTATGCCTCGGCCTTTCCCTTGATCTACAGCGTGTGGACTGGCGTGCGAGCAGTCAATCCGCTCTGGCTGCGCGCGGCCACGGTAATGGGCGCCGACGAAGCGACGCTGTTCCGCAAGGTGATCTGGCCGGGCTCGTTGCCTTACATCATCACCGGCTTGCGGCTGTCGTTCGGCCGCGCTTGGATCGGGGTGATCGGCGGCGAATTGCTGGCGAGCCCGCAGCTTGGCCTCGGCGAGATCATCTTCAATGCCAAGGAATTTCTCGAAGCCGGCGTCATGCTCTCGACGCTGGTCGCCATCGGCGTCATCGGCGTGTTCTTCGAACGCTTCGTGTTTCAGACGCTGGAGGCAGTGACCGTGCGACGCTGGGGCATGGTCGCCGGACCGCGCAGTTAACTTGACTCGATGCAATTCGTCATTGCGAGGAGGCGAAGCCGACGAAGCACTCCAGGATGCTGGCACGAAGGCCTGGATTGCTTCGCTTCGCTCGCAATGACGCAGATCCCTCACCGCCCCTGGTAAGCCGGCGTGTAGACGACCAATCCGTCGAGCTCTTCCGTCACCTTGATCTGGCAGGATAGCCGCGAGGTCGGCTTCACCTCGAAGGCGAAGTCGAGCATGTCTTCTTCCTCCGCCGAGGGCGGTCCGACTATCGCGCTCCATTTTTCGTCGACATGCACCAGGCAGGTCGCGCAGCTGCAGGCGCCCCCGCACTCCGCGACAATGCTGGAAACGCCATTCTTCAAGGCGGTTTCCATCACGGTCGAGCCGATCTCCGCCTCGACGGTATGCACCGTGCCGTCGTGCTCGATGTAGGTGATTTTCGGCATCGTTTCGTTGTCTGTGCGGACGGACGGGGAAATTTCTTGCACTTCGCTCATGCGACACCGAGTTTCTTTTGCAGGCTGGTGGACGCGGTGGTGTATTGGAACACCAATTTCTTGTCGGGATAGACGTAATGATAGGCCTTCTGCGCCATCAAGGCGGCCTCATGGAAGCCCGAGAGGATCAGCTTGAGCTTGCCCGGATAGCTGTTGATGTCGCCGACCGCGAAGATGCCCGGAATGCTGGTCTCAAAAGCGGCGGTGTCGACCGGGATCAGCTCTTCTTCCATTTTGATGCCCCATTCCGCTACCGGACCGAGCTTCATGGTCAATCCGAAGAACGGCAGCATCGCCTCGCATTCGATGCGCTCAACCGAATTGTCCTTGCCCTTGATCGAGGCGGCGGTGAGTTGCCCACTGTCGCCTTCCAACGCTGTGACCTGGCCGATCTTCAAATCCATGCCGCCGGCGGCGACCAGGGCGCGCATTTTGTTGACGCTGTCGGGGGCGCCGCGGAATTCGTCGCGCCGGTGGAGTAGCGTGAGGCGCTTGGCGATCGGCTGCAGATTGAGCGTCCAGTCGAGCGCCGAATCGCCGCCGCCGACGATCAACAATCGCTTGTCGCGGAAGTTCTCCATCTTCCGCACGGCATAGAACACCGACTTGTCCTCGTAGGGCTCGATGCCGACGATCGGCGGACGCTTGGGCTGGAATGAGCCGCCGCCTGCGGCGATCACCACCGACTTCACCTCGAAAATCTTGTCGTTGTCGGTGCCGACGCGAAATAGCGGATCGCCGATCTTTTCCAGCGTAGTCACCATCTCGCCGAGATGAAACGTCGGCTTGAACGGCTTGATCTGCTCCATCAAGGCTTCGGTCAGACCGTGGCCGGTAATGTAGGGAATGCCGGGAATGTCGTAGATCGGCTTCTCGGGATAAAGCTCGGCGCATTGTCCGCCGACCTTGTCGAGGATATCGACCAAGTGCGCCTTGATGTCGAGCAGGCCGAGCTCGAACACGGCGAAAAGCCCGATCGGTCCCGCGCCGATGATCAGAACGTCGGTTTTGATAGGGTCGCTCATTCTCGTCTTGCCGGCGTTCGCCGGCTCCATGTCCAAAGGTTTGGTGTCAAATCACGCCGAACGGCGCGCGGGTTGCTGGTCGGGAATGCGGGTGAGGCGCACGAGTTCGTCGAGATTTTGCTCTGGCGTCTTGCCGCTGGTCATCAGGGCCGCGTTCGCCTTGGCGTAGAGCGGCTCGCGGCTCTTGAGAATTGACATCAAATCTTCCATCGCACGCCCGCTGCTCGCCATCGGGCGCATATCGCCCTGGGCCATCACTCGCTGCATATGATCTGCCGGCTCGGCGCGAACCCAGATGGTGAAGCATGATGCGAGCAGCAGTTCAAGCGTGCCCGGCTCGGTGACTATGCTGCCGCTGGTGGCCATGATGAAATGCTTATGCTGCGCCAGCACCTGTTCGAGGGCCTCGCGTTCTGCGCGGCGGAAAGTTTCCTGGCCGAACATGTCGAAGATTTCGCTCAGCGAAGCGCCGCTACGCTTCTCTATCTCGCGGTCGAGCTCGATAAAGGGCACTTCGAGCCGTTCGGCCAGCAGGCGGCCGAGCGTAGATTTGCCGCCGCCGCGCAGCCCGATCAGCGCAATGCGCCGCCGCCGCAGATCGTCGGAGACTTCGCCGAAATGGCGCAGCAGCAACTCGCGCGCGTCGCTCAGCGCCGGTGGCGACAGCCGTTCGAGGAATTGTGACAACAGCACCAAATCGAACGGCGGGTCGCCGCTTTCCTGCGTCAATTGGGTGACTGGCAGGCCCAGCGCGCGCGCGATGCGGCGCAATAGCACAATCGAGCAATTGCCCTTGCCGACCTCGAGTTGAGCGATATAGCGCTCCGAAATCCGTGCATGCGCCGCGAGCGCCTTGCGCGACATGCCGCGCTGATTGCGCAGCGTGCGCACGCGTTCGCCCAGCCGGCGCAGATAGGGGTCGGTATCGCGGCTTTCTGCAGACTTGGCGGTTTTCATGCCTGTCAGGTAACATGCATTATAATGCAAAGCAAGAGTGGTCTGATGGGGCGCCGATCGGACGAAAAATGACAATAGACCGCCCCAAATGCATCCGCGCGAGGCTTTTCCGCTCATCCTTTTCTTGTGAAAATTGCGACCCTCTGGGCCTTCGCGGCTGTTGTGGAAGCATCCGCCGGGTGCTAGATATGCACAATAGTGCACCTGGGAGGAGGGCGCCGGCAATGAAGCTGAGCGCCGGCTGTACGCCATGCCGCGAATCGACTTCCAAACCGATCCGTCGCGCTACCGCCATTGGCGCATCGAGCAGGACGGCGGCATCGCTTACCTGATCATGGATGTCGATCAGGCCGGCGGGCTTGGCGACTACGAGTTGAAGCTCAACTCCTACGATCTCGGCGTCGACATCGAGCTCAACGATGCGGTGCAACGGCTGCGCTTCGAGCATCCGGAGGTGCGCTGCGTCGTGATCAAGTCGGGCAAGGACAACGTGTTCTGCGCCGGCGCCAATATCCGTATGCTCGGCAAGGCGACCCACGGCCAGAAGGTGAATTTTTGCAAATTCACCAACGAGACGCGGCTCGCGATCGAAGACGCATCCGAGAATTCCAAACAGGCCTATCTCTGCGCCATCAACGGCAACGCCGCCGGCGGCGGTTACGAGTTGGCGCTCGCCGCCGACCACATCATGCTGGTCGACGATCGCCGCTCCGCGGTGGCGCTCCCGGAGACGCCGCTGCTCGCCGTCTTGCCGGGCACCGGCGGTCTCACCCGCGTCACCGACAAGCGCAAGGTGCGGCGCGACCGCGCCGATGTGTTCTGTTCGATCGAGGAGGGCATCCGCGGCGCCAAGGCCGTCGAGTGGCGGCTGGTGGACGAGGTGGTGCCCAATTCGAAATGGAACGAGGCGGTCGCTGCGCGCGCCATGGAAATCGCCGCGCGCTCCGACCGGCCGACCGATGCCAAAGGCATCGCGCTGACGCCGCTCGACCGTAAATTTGCGCCCGACCGGGTGACCTATTCGCATGTCGATGTGGAGATCGATCGCGTGCGCGGACTTGCCAGTGTCACCGTGCGCGGGCCGGCGCAAGCCGTGCCGGCCTCGATTGAAGCCGCGCATGCGTTGGGAGCGAAATTCTGGCCGCTCACCGTGGCGCGTGAACTCGAAGACGCCATCCTGCATCTGCGCGCCAACGAGCCGGAGATCGGCGTGCTGCTGATGCGCACCGACGGCAATGCGCAGGCCGTGCTCGAGTACGACGATTTCCTCGCCAAAGCCAACGGCGATTGGCTGATGCGCGAAATCCGCCACTACTTGAAGCGCGTGCTTAAGCGCGTCGACGTGACAGCCAAGAGCATCGTCGCATTGATCGAGCCGGGCTCCTGTTTTGCCGGCACTTTGACCGAGCTGGCGTTTGCCGCCGATCGCTCGCTGATGTTGATCGGCACCCGCGAAGGCGACAACAGGCCGCCGGCGGCAATCACGCTTGGCCAAGCCAATTTCGGCTTCTACCCCATGGGCAATGGTTTGACGCGCTTGCAGTCCCGCTTCCTTGGCGAGCCGCAACAACCCGATCGTCTCAAGGAAAAAATCGGCGTTGCGGTGGAAGGCGAGGAAGCGCTCGAACTCGGCCTCGTGACGCTCGCCTATGAGGATTTCGACTGGGACGACGAGTTGCGCGTCATGCTGGAGGAGCGCGCGAGCTTTTCGCCCGACGCCATGACCGGCATGGAGGCCAATCTGCGCTTCGCCGGACCGGAGACCATGGAGACCAAGATATTCGGACGGCTGACCGCCTGGCAGAACTGGATCTTCCAGCGGCCAAACGCGATCGGCGAACAGGGTGCGCTCAAGCTTTACGGCTCGGGCGTCTCGCCGACGTTCAATAAAGAAAGGGTGTGATGGGATTGCGCGCCACACATTCTGGCGTCATGCGCGGGCTTGACCCGCGCATCCATGACGAGCAGCGGCGCGCAGAACCTTGCGACAATTTTTGCGGCACAGCCTCATGGATTGCCGGGTCAAGCCCGGCAACGACTCCGGGAAGGCTGCGCGCAATAGACATGGAAAGGGTGCAACCATGAACATCGCAGCAGTCGACTACGACGGCTTGATTCCCAACAACGTCGCACTTGGCCAGGATGTGCGCGTCAAGCGCGCGCTGGAAAAGTGGCATCCCGGTTATATCGGCTGGTGGATGGATATGGGGCCGCAAGGCTTTCAGTCTTCGCTGGTCTATCTGCGCACCGCGGTGAGCGTCGACCCCAAGGGCTGGGCCAAGTTCGACTATGTACGCATGCCGGAATACCGCTGGGGCATTCTGCTGGCGCCGCAGCGCGATGGCCGCAAGGTTCCGTTCGGCGCGCATAAGGGCGAGGACGCGTGGCAGGAAGTCCCCGGCGAATATCGCGCCATGCTGCGCCGGCTGATCGTGATCCAAGGCGACACCGAGCCGGCCTCGGTCGAGCAGCAGCGGCATCTCGGCAAAACCGCCCCATCGCTCTACGACATGCGCAACCTGTTTCAGGTCAACGTGGAGGAGGGCCGTCACCTCTGGGCGATGGTTTATCTCTTGCAGAAATATTTCGGCGCCGACGGCCGCGAGGAGGCGGAAGCGCTCCTCGAGCGCCGTTCCGGCGATCCCGACACGCCGCGCATGCTCGGCGCCTTCAACGAGAAGACCCCGGACTGGCTGTCGTTCTTCATGTTCACCTACTTCACCGACCGCGACGGCAAGATGCAGCTTGAGGCGCTGGCGCAATCAGGTTTCGATCCGCTGTCGCGCACCTGCCGCTTCATGCTGACCGAGGAAGCTCACCACATGTTCGTGGGCGAAACCGGCGTTACTCGCGTGGTGCAGCGGACCTGCGAGGCGATGAACGAAGCGGGCATCAAGGACCCGTATGATATAGAGAAGATCCGCGAGCTCGGCGTCATCGACCTGCCGACCGTGCAGAAGAAGGCGAACCTGCATTTCTCGCTCACGCTCGATCTCTTCGGTAATGAGATTTCGACCAATGCGGCGAACGCTTTCCATGCCGGCCTGAAGGGCCGCTTCCGCGAGGACCGGATCACGGACGACCACGCGCTGGAAAGCGACACCTATCCGGTCCTGCGGCTGATCGGCGGTGAGATCAAGAACGACGACGCGCCCGCGCTGTCGGCGCTGAACATGCGGCTGCGCGATGATTACGTCGCCGACTGCCAGATCGGCGTTGATCGCTGGAACAAGGTGATCGCCGAGCAGGGCATTCCCTTCGAGATCAAGCTGCCGCATGTGGCCTTCCACCGGCACATCGGCGAGTTCTCGCGCACCAACGCCGACGTCGACGGCAATATCCTCACGCCCGCTCAATGGACGCATCGACGCACCGATTTTCTGCCCTCCGAGGCGGACAAGGGGTTCATCGAAAGCCTAATGCAACCGCAGTTCGAGCCCGGCAAATTTGCCCCCTGGATCGCGCCGCCCAAGGTCGGCATCGACAACAAGCCGGGCGATTTCGAATATGTGAAGATCGTCGACGCCTGAGGCGTTGCGAGCATTCAGCCAATCGATGATGCCAGCGCTGGCCTCCGGCCGGCGCCGGTATGTTTTGGAATGCCGGCTTCAAAAATGATAGTTGAGTCCCACGCGCACGATGTGATTGTTCACGTGGCCTGACACCACGGCGCCGCCCGGCAGTCCCGGCACGCGGTCCGGCATGTAGGCGTAGAGATACTCGATCTTGCCGCTCCAGCGGTCCCACAGGTGTGCTTCGACGCCGCCGCCGACCGTCCAGGTCCAGTATGTCGTCGACGAGCCGAACGGTCCGACGGTGTTGATGTTGCCGTCGAACTTGGTCTCGCCGTACAGGCCGCCGCCGGTCACATAGAACAGATAGCGTTCATAAGCATAGCCGAGGCGGCCGCGGATCGTGCCAAACCACGGCGTCTTCGCCGTTGCGGTGCCATTGATAGGCCCGGCGCGGAAGTCGACATCGCCGCGGCCGGTACTGCCTTTGGAAATCGGCTTCAAGGCCGGCGACAAAGTTGCCGAACTGATAATTGTATCCGGCTTGCACGCCGCCGAGAAAACCGTTGCCGCTCTCAGAAATCGGGCCCCTCAAGCCGCCAAAACCGACGGTGCCGTCGGCGTCGCTCCAGCCCCAGCCGATATTGCCGCCCACATAGAATCCGGTCCACGACCAAGCGGGCGGCACGTAAACCGGTGGCGGCGGCTTAGCCGGCATACGCGGCACAATGTCAGCCGCGGATGCGGCGGTAACGAGGCAGAATGAGGTGCATGCCAGAACAGCTACAGCGAGTTTGCGCATAGGAGACATCCTTGTCCTCAGAGACGCTCTCTGAACGCCCCCGCTGCCGCTGCGTAAACGACAGCGCGCGCGCGGGGTTCCGTGCAATGCGGCTTCGCGGGCGCGGCTGGCAGTGGAACCGTTTGAAATTTGAGCGCCTCGCAAGTCGGCGCTCGCGTGAAATCGTCCGATGTGAAACGTGAAAATGTCTTGACGCCTCAATCAGCGCGCCGAGCTTTGTAATTCTTCGTCACGCAATTTGAAGCGCTGGATTTTGCCGGTGGCGGTGCGCGGCAAGTTGCTGCGCAATTCGATCCAGCGCGGATATTTCCATGGGCCCGCCTGCTGCTTGACGTGAATTTTTAATTTTTCCAGCAGAGTCTCGTCGGCGGCGTAGCCGTTCTTGAGCACGATGAAGGCCTTCGGCTTGATCAGGCCGTCGCTGTCTTCCTTGCCGATGACGGCAGCCTCCAATACCGCCTCGTGCGAGGTGAGCGCAGCCTCGACATCGAACGGCGAGACCCACATGCCGCTCACCTTGAACATGTCGTCGGTGCGCCCGCAGTAGTAATAATAGCCGTCGGCGTCGCGGCGATACTTGTCGCCGGTGTAAGTCCATTCGCCGGCGAAGGTGCGTCGACTCTTGGCGCGCTGGTTCCAGTAGCCTTCGCCGGCCGATGGCCCGCGCACGATCAGTTCGCCGATCTCGTCCGTGCCGAGCTCGCGTCCTTTCTCGTCGACGATGCGCGCCTCGTAGCCGGGCACCGGCTTGCCGGTCGAACCGTAGCGCACGTCGCCGGGTCGGTTGCTGAGGAAGGTTTGCAACAGTTCGGTCGAGCCGAGGCCGTCGAGCAACTCGACACCGACCACATCACGCCAATGTTCGCCGATATGAGCGGGCAGAGCTTCGCCCGCCGAAACGCAGACCCGCAGCCGCTCGGAGCCGGCGCCTTTGCCGATATCCGGATGCGACAGCAGCGCCGTGTATAGCGACGGCACGCCGTAGAAGATCGTCGGCCGATGCTTGCGCATCATCCCAAACACGGCTTCCGGCGTGGGCCGATAGGGCCACAGCGCGGCAGTGGCGCCGACCGATAATGGGAATGTCATGGCGTTGCCGAGACCGTAGGCGAAGAACAGTTTCGCCGCCGAATACACGACGTCGTCTTGTGCGATGCCGAGGATACTTTGGCCGAACAACTTGGCCGTCGTCATCAGGCTCGAATGGACGTGCTTGACGCCCTTGGGGTCGCCGGTCGAGCCCGAGGTGTAGAGCCAGAAGGCGACTTCGTCGGAGACCGTATCGGCGGTGAACGGCGTCGCGTCGGCGGCAGCAAGCAGGTCCTCGAGCAAATGCACCTCGCGCCCGGGAAGGGCGGCTTTGTCGTCCGCAACGGCGCCGGCTAGGATGACGACCTTCAGATGAGGCAGCCGCTCGAGCAACGGCCAGAGCGTTTGCGCGAGCGGCGCCGCGACGATAATCGCCGGAGCACGGCAATCGGCGAGGATATAAGCGTATTGCGGCGAATTGAGAAAAGTGTTGAGCGGGATCGCGATGCTGCCCGAGCGGATCGTTCCCCAGAACGCCACAGGATAGTCGATAGTGTCGTGCAGCAGTATGGCGACGCGATCCTCCTGCTCGATGCCAAGCTTGCGCAGCGCGTTGGCGAAGCGATAGCTGCGCGCCTGCAAGTCGCCGTAGGTCAGCGAACGGTCGGGATCGATGAAGGCGATTTTGTCGGCGCGACCGCGCTTGATATGGGCGTCGATGAAATCGGTGGCGGCGTTATAGGGCCGGCGCTCGCTGAAATCGTCGCAGCCGCCCATCGCTGTTACTCGTGAAACAATCGTTCGACCAGCCGCCGCGCCAGCACGCCGGCCACGCGCCGGCGGTAATGGCCGGGTGTGAAAGTGGTCTTCATCGCCATGATCTGGTCGCGCACCAGCGCGTCGAGCCCTTTGATCACGCGCTCGTCGAGCCCGCCGCCGCACAGCGCCGCAGTACCGTCGAGCAGCACCGGGCGCGGATTGGTGCCGGTGAAGCCGACGCGCAGATCGACGAGCTTTTCGCAGTCACGCCTGAGCGCGACCGCGACGCCGGCGACCGGATATTCGATCGAGCGGCGAATGCGGATTTTGTCATAGGCGGAGCGCAGGCCGGGCGTGTTCTGGGCGCGCACGGCGGTGACAATCTCTCCCGGCCGTAGCGAGAGATAGAACTTGCCGTCGCCTTGCGTCTCGGTCACCGGCACGTCCTGGCGTGCAAAGCCGATGTACAGCTTGGTAAGCGGAATGGTGCGCTTGCCCTGCGGACCAGCGATGTCGACCTCGGCGCCGAGCGTGAGCAGGGCGGGCGCGAGATCGCCCGAGAAAGTAGCAAAGCAAACGCCGCGGCTCTTCGGCGCCACGTGACAGATGCTGCCGGTGGTCTTCAGGCAGTGGTCATTGGCGCGCCGCCACCATTCGCTTTGATTGTAATAGATGCAGCGCGTGTCGAGGCAGAGATTGCCGCCGAGCGTGCCCATGTTGCGGTGGGTCGGGCCCGCGACGTGCGCGGCGGCCTGCGCGATGACCGGATAATGCTTGATGACGCCGGCGTGCTCGGCGATCTCGCTGAGTTTGACGGACGCGCCGATCTCGAGCCCATTTGCATCGGCTTCAATCGCATGCAGCCCGGCGACGCGGTTCATGTCGATCAGCACCGCCGGCGCCACGATGCCGCGCCGGATGTTCACAACGAGATCGGTGCCGCCGCCAAGCGGTTTGCTGTCCGGATTGGCGGCGCGCGCCGCGATCGCCTCGTCGACCGTCGCCGGATTGAGCACGCGGAATTCGGGCAGCGCGTCCATCAGCGCGGACCCCATCCACGGTCATTCCGGGGCGCGGCCGAAGGCCGCGAGCCCGGAATCCATAACCAACAGCGCTGCGGAGTATGGATTCCGGGCCCGCCGCTTCGCAGCGTCCCGGAATGACGGACGAATATCTCGCTCAGCACCATCAAACCCCCTCCTCACAATCCCCGCTCATTCCCGCGAAAGCGGGAATCCAGTTCTTTGGCCCTAGGTCCCCACTTTTGCGGGGACGAGCGGAGCTTACCCATTCTTCTTCTCCAGACCGCGGCGCCGCTTCTCCAGCGCCTCGAACACACGGTCGGGCGTCACCGGCAAGTCGTTGAAGCGGATGCCGATCGCGTCGGCGATGGCGTTGGTGAGCGCCGGCAGAAAAGCCGCGAGCGAGCCTTCGCCGGCTTCCTTGGCGCCGAAAGGACCGTGCGGGTCGTTGCTCTCGATGATGCCGACCTCGATCGGCGGCGAGTCCTGGATGGTCGGCACCCGGTAATCGAGCATGTTGGCGGTGAGCATCAGGCCTTCGTGATAGGCCGCCTCCTCGCTCATCGCCTGGCCCATGCCCATCCACACCGAGCCCTGTACCTGGCCCTCGACCGTCAGCCGGTTGAGCGCCTTGCCGCAGTCATGCGCGACCCACACTTTGTCGACGGTGACGACCCCGGTCTCCTCGTCGACGGAAACCTCCACCACCTGCGCTGAATATGAATAGCCCATGGTGCCGCCGATGGCGGCGCCGCGATATTTCTTGCCGCCGTGCGACTCCGGGATGGTCGAATAATTGCCGGTGACGGTGATGGTGCCGCAGTCTTTCAGCGCCTCCACCACCACCTCGTCGAATGTCGCGCCCTTGTCCTGCGCGCCGGCGCGATAGACCTCGCCCAGGCATTCGATGTCCTCCGGCCGCGCTTCCAGCTTGCGGGCGGCCGCGGCGGTCAGCACGCTTTTCAGATTGCGCGCGGCATCGAGCGCGGCGTTGCCGACCATGAAGGTCACGCGCGAGGAGTAGGAACCATTGTCCTTCGGCACCACCTCGCTGTCGCCGGTAATCACGCGCACGCGCGACAGGTCGAGGCCGAGCACTTCGGCGACGGTTTGCGCGAGGATCGTGGTCGAACCCTGGCCGATGTCGGCGGCGCCCGACAACACTACGATCGAGCCGTCGAAATCGAGCTTGATCTTCACCGTGGCGTGTGGCTCACCGGTCCAGTTCACCGGCTTGGAAGCGCCGCTAATGTAATGCGAGCAGGCCATGCCAAGGCCTTTTCTCAAATTGCCCTTGCCTTTCGGCATCCTGCCTTTGCGCGCTTGCCAGCCGCTCTCGCGCTCCACCCAATCGAGGCACTCGGGCAGGCCATACGAATTCACCATCAGGTCGTTATCGGTGAAGGTCGGCGCTCTCAACAGGTTGGTGCGGCGCACCGCGAAGGGATCAAGACCGAGTTCGCCCGCCATCTGATCGATCAGGCTTTCGAAGGCGAAGCGGACATCGACCGTGCCGTGGCCGCGGAAGGCGCCGCAGGGCGGCGTATTAGTGAGCACGCGCCGTCCGACATATTTCACGTTGTGCAGGTCGTAGATCGCGTAGAGCATTGAGCCGGCATAGAGGATGGTCACCACGCCGTAGCCCGAATGTGCGCCGCCGCGCTGGTCGCATTCGCATTCAACCGCGGTAATGCGGCCGTCCTTGCGCATGCCGATCTTCAGGCGGATGTCGGTCTCCGGACGTCCGCGATGCGTGATAAAGGTTTCCTCGCGTGTGGTCACCAGCCGCACGCTGCCGTTCGCCTTGCGCGCCAACAATGCTGCGATCAGTTCTATCGCGAGCGTCTCGGTGCGGCAGCCGAAGCCGCCGCCGACATGCGGCTTCACCACACGGATGCGCGACATTTCCATGTCGAGAATTTGCGACAGCATCAAGTGCACGTAATAGGGCACCTGCGTCGAAGCATGCACGGTCATTCGCTCGCGCACCGCGTCGTATTCGGCGACCGCCGCATGCATCTCCATCTGGTTCTGGCACACCTCGGCGCAGTTGTAGCTCGCTTCGCGCACCAGATCGGCTTCGGCAAACCCTCGCGCGACACTGCCGAGCTCGAACAGCACGTCGCGTTCGATATTGCCCGGCTTCTTGTCGTGCAGCGCCACCGCGCCAGGGGCGAGCGCGGCTTGCGACGTGTAGTAGGCGGGCAGCTCGCGCACTTTCATGCGGATCAGCTCGACCGCTTGGCGCGCGCTGGCGTCGTCGATGGCCGCGACCGCCGCCACCGGCTCGCCGCGATAGCGCACGCGGTCGCGGGCCAGGGCGTGCTCGCTGCGCGCGATCGGCAGCACGCCGAATGTCTTGTCGCAATCAGCGCCGATGACGATGGCGCGCACGCCCGGCACCTTCCGCGCTTCCGAGATATCGACTTCGAGAATATCGCCGTGCGAATAGGGGCTGCGATAGATGCGGCCGGCGAGTTGCCCGGCTTGCACAATGTCGGCCGTGTACTTGGCGCGGCCGGAGACTTTCTCCGGGCCGTCGATCATCGGCACATAACCGCCGATATTGTGCGCGGGCGCGACGGCATGGATCGGAATGGGCTTGTTCATACGGCACACCCTCTCTTTTCCCTCCCCCCTGGTGGGGGAGGGTGGCGCGCGAAGCGCGCCGGGTGGGGGTTCTTTGGCCGTACATGCAACCCCCACCCCCAGCCCCTCCCCACAAGGGGGAGGGGAGCAGGCCATGCTCGCGGCATATGCAGAGAGCGTGTCACACCGCCACCCCCTGCGCGCCGAGCGCGGCGGCGTATTTCACCGCCTCAATGATTTTCACATAGCCGGTGCAGCGGCAGATGTTGCTGCCGAGCGCTTCGAGGATTTCCTCGTCGTTCGGGTTGGGATTTCGCCGCAGCAGGCCGGTCGAGGCCATGATAAAGCCGGGCGTGCAATAGCCGCATTGCGAGCCGAGCTTCTCGTGGAAGCCGCGCTGCACCGCCGACATCTGCCCGTCGCGCCCAAGCGATTCGATGGTGTCCACGCGCTTGCCTTGCGCCGTAACGGCAAGCGTAAGGCAGGACAGCGTCGGCTTGTCATCGATCAGCACCGTGCAGGCGCCGCATTCGCCGCCGTCGCAGCCGGTCTTGGTGCCGGTAAGACCAACCTTTTCGCGCAGATAATCGAGCAGCAGAATATTATCCGCCACCGCGTCGGCGCGGTTGCGGCCATTGAGCGTGAACTCAAGCAGCCGGGCCAAATGTTTCTCCCTCTGCGGCGCGACTTATCGAATCGCGCTTCGTGTTGTTGAGTTTACGACACACCAGGGCGCAGCGCCGCTCCAGGCCCATTCCCGGGAATGGCTGGAATGATTACGTCGTGGCGAATTTAGCCGTGATTTCGGGCGGAATAGCGATGGCGGCAATCCGGTCGAGATTAACCTTATCGCGCGCCGCCCAGACACGGGTTTCGCTGCCTTCGACCGCCAGCTCGCCATCGATAGTGAGCCGATGCTCGACATCGAAACTTGAACGGCGGAACTCGGAAATGCGTGAGGCGATGTCGATAACGTCGCCGAATTTCGCCGGTTTGAGGAAGTTCGCGCTGGCGTCGACCAGCGGAATGCCGATAATGCCGAAGGCTGCGGCCAGCTGATGCGGTTTCACGCCGAGTGCGGCGTCGAACAGCATCCAGGTATTGGTGTCGAACAACTCAAAAAAGCGACTGTTGAACAAGATGCCGGCCGGGTCGCATTGGCCCCATTCGACGGTCAATTGTCTGCGGTAAACGAAGGATGCCACGCGGCCGAGCTCCCGATTTGGGCGCGCGAATATAGACGGCTGTGCGAGACGGGTAAATTGTCAGGACTGCTTGGCGCGCTTACGCCGGCGTTTGCGCGGATCGGGCCATTCCAGCACCTCCTGAGCGCGCAGTTCTACGCGCGGCGACCGCCGGCGTTTCCTCAGCGCTCCTTTCGGCGCGAGCGGATGGTGGGGGGAGGCATCGAGCGCCTCCAATACCCAATCGAGATCGTCTTCCGCGATTACCCAGGACTTGGGTGCATAGCGGTAAAGCGAGAACGGCCGCGAATAGGCGAGCAGCGATTTCTTGCCGCTCGGCAGGCAATATTCATGGGCGTAGGACATGGCGAGTTCGCGCACGGAGCGATAGATCGGATCGCGCCAGCGCAAGATCGCGTGGTTGGTCTTGCTGATCGCGCCCCACAGCCCGCGCTGCGTGAACAGCGCGATGACGTGATCCTGGTCGCTCGGCGCCGCCTGCATATCCATCAGCAACGCCGGTTTGCCGTGATAGGCGAAAGCGGCGGCTGCGAACAGCGCCGCTTCCGAGCAATGCGCCGTGCCCGCCTTCATCACCCGGCGCGGGGACATCGTGCCGTGCCCGCCGAGCTCGAAATTGATTGGCAGTCTATCGAGATAGTCCTGGATTTTCTGCGGGGCATCAAGCCGCGCCAAGGTCTGGTGCTCGGCAGGTGTTAGCAGCGCCCGCAGGGCGGTCCGGTAGCGGCGAGAGGCCATCCCGCCAGTCTAACGGCAGCGGGACCGCGAACAGCTCCCGGCAGCGCCGCTTCCACAGTTATGTGGCTGCCGCGCGCGGCCCTGCACAAGAATTCGCCTGTGGCCGCTGGAATAGGCGTCGCGGCCGCAAATTCAGCGTATATTGTAGCGGATCGGCACCGCGATCGAGATTTGCGCGCCGGACATTTCCGGCGGCGGCGGCGGCAGCGGCGCCGCGCGCTCGATCATCGCCAGCGTTTCGCGGTCGAGCAGCGGCGATCCGGATGAGCGGATGATGCGGGCGTGGTGCACGCCGCCACGGCGGTCGACGCTGAAGGCAAGCTCGGCGGTGCCCTGTTCGCCGCGCGCGCGCGCCTCGGCAGGGTAGCGCTTGGAGCGTTCGAGCTGCGCCACCAAAGCTGATTTCCAGCTGGGCACCGCGCGCGGATTGTGCGAAGCGGCACCGGGCGCCGGCGCCGCCGCCCGTTCGGCTTTGCGCTCGGCGGCGCTCGGCGCGCTTTCGAGGCTGGCGCGGCGGTGGTGAGGCTTCTTCTTTTCTTGCGCTTTTTCCTTTTCTTTTGGTCTTGGCGGCGGCGTTACCGCGAGGTCGGTCGGCAGCTCGAGCTTCGCCAGCGGCTTTTCCGGTTTCGGCTCCGGCTTGGCTTTCGTTTTGGGCTCCGGCAGAGCTTCCAGCTCCGCCTTCTCCACTGGCTTGACAGGTTCAGGCTCGGGCGGCGGCTCGGCCTCACTCTGTTGCGGCCCGGGCGGTGCCTCGCTCGGCTTGGTCTCGGGCGCGACCGGCAACGGCGCGAGCTCGATGGTGATCACCGGCGCGTTCGCCACCAGGTCGTCGTTGGCGTTCCAGCGCGCGAGCAGCGCCATGGCGCCGGCAGCGTGGAAGCAGAGAACCAGCACGAAACATGCGCCCCAGCGTAGAATGTCGCGCTTGCCAGTCACCTCGCCTTCTCCGCTTCGAGCGCGACCAGCGCCACGTGCAGGTAGCCGGCGCTGCGCAACTCGTTCATCAGGTTCATCAGCTCGCCATAGGGGACGCTCTTGTCGGCGCGCAGGAACACGCGCTGCTGCTTGTCGCCGGCGGTCGCGGCGTCGAGCGCGGCGGCAAGCGTGTCGCGGCTGACTGCGTCATTGTCGACCATGACGCTCAAGTCTGGTTTGAGCGTCAGGATCAGCGGCTTGTCGGGGTGCGGCGTCGCCTCGGCATTGGCGGCCGGCAGGTTGACGGAAATATCCACGGTCGCAAGCGGCGCCGCGATCATGAAGATGATCAGCAGCACCAGCATGACGTCGATGAACGGCGTGACGTTGATCTCGTGGATCTCGCTTAGCGTCTCCTCACCGTGATCGAGACGTACGCTCATGGTTTACTCACTCGACGCATGCACCGGCCTGCTCACTCAGCCGCCGCCGGCCGGCGGCGCTCGCCGGGCGCCTGTGCAAGGGCGTGGCGGTCGAGATCGCGGCTGACGAGCCGCAGGATCTCGGCGGCGGCGTCAGCCTGCAGCGCGCGGTAGCCCGCCGTCCAGCGCGAGAACACATTGTACATCACCACCGCCGGAATTGCCGCCACCAGCCCGAGCGCCGTCGCGAGCAGCGCCTGGGCGATGCCGGGCGCCACCACCGCCAGATTGGTCGTGTGTTGTTTGGAGATGCCGATAAAGCTGTTCATGATGCCCCAAACCGTGCCGAACAGGCCGACAAAAGGCGCGGTCGCGCCGACGGTGGCGAGCAGGCCGGTGCCGCTGATCATGCGCCGGCCGGCGGCCGCTTCGATCCGCTCCAGCCGCGAGGCGATGCGCTCCTTGACGCCCTCGGTCGATAGAGCGTCGGCTGAAAGCCGCAATTCAGTCTCCGCCGCGCGGGCGAAGGCCAGCGCATCGTTACTCTTGCCTCTGAGGCGCGCCATGGCATCGGCGAGCGAACGCGCCTCGCGGATGGCAAGGATCGCCTCGCGCAGCTGCCGCCGCGCCAGCAGCAGCTCGATCGCCTTGGCAAGCCAGATCGTCCAGGTTAGCAGCGAGGCCAAGGCCAGGATGATCATCACCGCTTTGACCACGATATCGGCGGCGAGGAACATGCCCCAAGGCGACAGGTCGCGCGGGAGTTGAAGTATTACGTCCGATCCAGGGGCGGGCGACACGGCAGGCTGGGCTGGAGCCGGAGCTGCGCTTTGCGGCGGCGTCGGGGCGGTGGGCGAGGCGACCGTTGGAGCTGCCGGCGCGCTTGGCCCGTCGGCGGCGGGCGGTGATGCTGAACTCGGTGCCGGAGCTTGCGCGAAATTGGGGGCGGGCAGAAACAGCACGACGGCGAGCGTTGCCGCCACAACAGCTCGGCAGCGGCAGCTCATGCGACCAGGTTCGGCCATTCGGCTCACAGCGGTGGTGCTCACAATTTCTTCGACAGTCCGACAAAGTAGCCGCGACGTGGCCCATATTGTGGCGCGAACACGCCGACCCCGCTACCATCCCTGATCAGATAGACCGTATCGAACACATTGACCACGGCAAAACGTGCGGTAAGCCTGCCCAAGTCCGGCACGGTAAATTCGCGCGATGCGCCGATATTCACTTGGCTATAGGCGGGAACGTGGTCGGTGTTGAAGTCGCCGCTGCGCAGCCCGCTGCCATAGATCATATCGGCGCTGAATCGGGTTCCATCCCACAAATACGACACACCCGCTGACCCGGTCCAGGTCTGCGCGTGATCAGTATAGATATAGTGGGTCGCGATATAGGCCAGCTCGTCGGCGCCGAACAAATACTGATTGGAAACGATGTTGGTCGCAAGCTGGCGCGCCAAAGCAAGATTGCCGTAGGCCTTGAAGTTGCCGTTAGTATAGGTTGTGCTCAATTCGACGCCGACATTCTTGCCCTTTTCATAGTTGAATGCATCGAGCACCAGCCCCGGACCAAAGGTGCCGTCGTCAATAAGGTCCTTGGCGATCTTGTAGTAGCCGTCCACGCTGACCTGCCAACCGGGCATCAGCGTTTGCACCACGCCGGCGTCGAAATAATGCGAGCGCTCCGGTAGGACCGGGTCTTGAAGCGTCGTGTCAGGCGGCGTGATGGTCGGAACAAAAGCAGCGACGTTTACCGGGCCGGCGAGCACTTGCGACGGCGGCGTAAAATAGCGCGCGTAGCCGGCATGAATCGTCGTACCGATAAATGGCTTATAAACGAGGTTGACGCGCGGGCTGAATTGGTTGGCATCGACATATTGCCACATCTGGTCGAAGCGCAGTCCGGCATTGAGCGTCAGCTTGTCGGTGATCCGCCACTCGTCCTGGACGTAAAGGCCGGCGATCCAGCCGAGCTTGGAAGTCTCGTCGCTGATCGAGTATGGCGCGTCGATGCCGGTATCCGGCAGCACAGTGGAAATATTGCTGACCTTGGTTTGTTCGCCGGTCACAGTGAAGCCGGCACGCAGCGTGTGGGCATCGCTCAGCCGATAGGAGCCGTCGCCCTGGATACCGCTTGCAAAGCTGCGACGATAGACGTCGGCGGCAAGACCATTGAATAGAATATCGCCGATAGTGTCGGGAATGAAATGCAAAGTGCTGTAGCGCGTGAACGACGCGATCTGCATATCCAAACCATTGACTGATTTCTGCAGCGCCAGAACGGCGAAATTGTTCTGCTCGGTCTGGCGCTCATCCAAGTTAGCCGAATCGAAGTTTGAAACGCCGAACGCCGAGGTGACACCGGGCGCGAACGGTTGGCCAGGATTATTCGGAATTTGATATCGATTCGTCGCGTTGCCGAAAATCGTCGCGACCCGCGTCGTATCGTCGACCACTGTGGACGTGTAGCTGAAGAAATCGCCCTGATAAGTGCGATCGTGGATCGCGTTAGAGCTCGGCGTCGGATTTTCGATGCCGAGATTACTGGTGAAGCCGCGGCCGGCGAAAAAATATTCCGTGGTGCCGAAGCGTCCAGCATAGTCGACGCTCGGCGTCAGCGTTCCTTGGCTGCCGCCATAAACGCCGATTTGGCCGCCCTGTACCAGCGAATTGCCGCTTTTGGTCTGGATATCGATGACTCCGGATGTGCGTAGCCCGAACTGTGCTGGCAGCGCGCCAGTGATTACCGCCAAGCTGCCGACAAGGCCGGTGTCGAATACGTGGCCGAAGCCGGATACTCCGTCCGGCAAGGTGATGCCATCGATGCGATATTGCACATTGCCATGCTCGTTGCGGACGTGGATATCGCCGGCCGCGGCAGAATCCTGCGAGACGCCCGGTGCCTGCAGCAGCACCTTTTCGATCGGGGTATTGGCGCCCTGCGGCAAGCTTTCGATTGCCGCGCGGTTGAGGTCGAAGGAGCTCGCGCCGAAACGCGGCGATAGGCCGTCGCGCGCGGTATCGAACTTGGCGTTCTTCGATGCCAGATCGGACTTCGGCTGTCCCGTCGGCGGCGCCGCTGGCCGCGGCGGTGCCGGGCGTTGCGCCTGGACCACGATTTCCGGCAAGACCTCCTGCGTGTGTGCCGTGCCTGCCAAGCCGTCCAACAGTGCAAACGATGTCAGTGCCCTATACAGGACGCGCTGGAATCGTGCCACGGGGCCTCTCCGGGGGATGACAGTTTCAGTATCTATGTAATATTATAACATAACATGCCCAGTCAATTCCAATTCGCCGTTCCCTGCGTGCCGGCCGCCGGATTTATGAAATTCTCAGCGCAGATTTTCGCCGGCGGGCGGACGCGGAGGGGCGCAATTTGAGAGAGGCGACAGCAATGGCAAGTTTGGTTCTGCGCTCGGTTCAGCGGAAAAAGCCTCGGTGGTATCGCTCACGAGCAAAGCAAGCATCGATCCTTGCAGTCGCTTTGCTTGTGTGCTCGACCGATCTCAATGCGACGACGAGGAATTTGGATTTACTGACGCGCTATCTTGTTCCAGTGTTTCTCGCTCAAGATTTTGCAATAACTTGTCGCGTCAACGACCCCGAGTTTTTGTCAGAATTACCCCATGGCGCACAGACGGTCGATGAATTTTCGAGACAGATAAAGAAAGAACTGACTGATGGGCTGACGGACCAAGAGGCAAATACGGTCGTCTTTGTCGCAGCCAATACGGCGCGCGATGCCGCAAGAGACGAGATGCGCAAGCTCAGTCCGAATTATCCTGAATTGCCCGCCAAACCGCTGAATTATTGGTGCCGTTCTGCTGCACGGCCATTTATCCTAAAAGTCCTCGTAACGGATCAACGTCAACACAAACAATTTCTCAAGCTTCTGAAAAGAGCCGCACGCGATCCTTGAAAAAACGGCCCCGGGAAGCGTCCCGGGGCCGACTTTGCATATCGGTGACCTATTTCAACCGCTTGGCCGCTTCCTCCACCAGGCTCAAATCGGCGTATTTTTTGATGTCAATCTTCTGCTTGACGAAGCCGAGCTCGCGCGTGGTGTCGACGTTGCGCTGCAGCGCGTCGAGGTTCGGGATCAGGTTCGGATCGCGGTAGCAATCCTGATGCGTGAACACCCAGCCAAAGCGCTCCGGCGGCACCTTGGTGATCTTGGAGGCGATCTTGGCCACCTCGGCGTGATTCTTCGGGTCGAGATACCAATGTACAACCCGCAGCAGGTCCTCTAAGTAATCGACCATGGCGGTGCGATGTGCCTTGATGAACGATGCCCGCGCGGCCAATACGATCATCTGCGTGGGGCCCATGGCGTCTTTCAGCGTGAACAGCACCTTGCCGTCGGCGCGCAGTTTCGGATTGAGGGCGAAAGGCAGCACGGCGGGAATGAGGTCGGCCTTCTTCTCCAAGAGCATGGCCGGCATCGCCGGCAGCGGACCTTCCAGCATCGTGTAGTCGCGCTTATCTTCCATGCCGTGCTTCTTCAGCATGGCGCGCACCGCCACGTCGACCGCGCTGCCGCCGCCGTTGGTACCGACGATTTTGCCCTTGAGGTCCTCGACCTTGTCGAGGCCGCTGTCCTTGCGCACGTAGTATTGCTGGCTGAAGTAGCCGGGCACGCCGTCCTGGAATTCGTCGGTGATGACGCGTAGGTCGTCGAGGCCGGCGTTCTCAATGGCGATGGCGAGCGAGGAATAAGCGAGGCTGGCGACTTCCAGCTCGTTGTTGGCGATTGCGCTGATCATCTGCGGCGTGCCCTGGTAGCGCGCCGTCTCGAGTGTGTAGGACTTGCCCATATGCGTGAGCAAGTCCTTCTTTTCCAGAATGATCGAGCCCCAGTTGGCGACCGGTGCGACCCAAGACATACGAATTTTCACCGGTTCGGCGCTGCTGGCTGATCCGGCGCCTAACAGGCCGAGCGCGCACGCGCCAGCCAGCGCAAGTTTCAAAAAGCGCATGACATCCTCCCAGTTTCGCCGCGCTTGCGCGTTCCCTTGGCAAGCTTCGCGTTGCGAACAGCGAGATTGTCGGGGTTCAAACTGTCTTTGGCAACCCGACGGCGTCGCTTTGCTCGGCATACGGGACGGAGCTTGTTCTTCGCTGCGGACGCGGCGCGCTATTTTGTATCGCGCCGCCGCCGGCAACTGCGGAAGAAATTTACCCCGGGGGGCCGTCCCCCCGGGGCCATTGACGCCAATTCCCTTGGTCTGCGCGGCTATTTCGAGCGCTTGGCCGCTTCCTCCACCAGGCTCAGATCGGAGTGCTTCTTCACGTCGACATGCTCCTTGATGAAGCCGAGGTCCTGCACGGTATCGACGTTGTGCTGCAAAGCGTCGAGGTCCGGGATTAAGTCGGGATCGCGATAGTAATCATTCTTGGTGAAGAGCCAGCCGAAGCGCTCGGGCGGCACCTTGGTGATCTTCGAGGCGATTTTGGCCACTTCCTCGTGGTTCTTCGGGTCTTCAAACCAATGCGTGACGCGCAGCATGTCCTCCATGAAGTCCACCATGGCGGCGCGATGCTTGTCGATGAAGGACTGGCGCGCGGCCCAAAGGATCATCTGAGTCGGCCCAAGCGCGTCGGTCTGGGTGAACAGTACCTTGCCTCCGGCACGCAGTTTCGGGTTGAAGGCAAAGGGCAGCACGGCAGGGATGAGATCGACTTTCTTTTCCAAGAGCATGGTCGGCATCGCCGGCAGCGGACCTTCGAGCAGGGTATAGTCCTTGTTGGCGACCAATCCGTGCTTCTTCAACATGGCGCGCTGGGCGACGTCGATGGCGCTGCCGCCGCCATTGGTGCCGACGATCTTGCCTTTCATGTCCTCGACTTTGTTGATCCCGGCATCCTTGCGCACCCAATAGCCGTCGATGTGGTAGGCGGGATTGCTGTCCTGGAATTCGTCGCCGATCACGCGCAGGTCGCTGAGCCCGGCATTCGCGATCGCGATGGCGAATGTCGAGTAGGCGAGGTCGGCGATTTCGAGTTCGTTGTTGGCGAGCGCTGCGAGCGTTTGCGGCGTGCCCGTGTAGCGCACCCCCTCGAAGGTATAGGACTTGCCGAAATGCTGCATCAGATCCTTTTTCTCGAGCACGATCGAAGCCCAGTTGGATACGGGGGCCACCCACGACATGCGAATTTTCACCGGTTCCGCCCGGCTCGCCGTGGCCGCGCCGATCAGCCCGAGGGCGCACACCCCGGCCAGCGCGAGTTTGATGAAACGCATTGTATCCTCCCATTTTCGCCGGCTTTGCCTTGAGCGGCCGGCTTCATTTTGCTGATTGGATAGAAGATTGTCGGGGGTCCAACCGATTTTGGCAAGCCTTGCCGCAAGCGGCAAATAGCCCATCATTCGATACAGATACGTTTTCAGGCCGTGCTTGGCTCGTGTGCTTCCGGGTGCCAGATCAGGAGCCGGCGGCGGATCAGGCTCATGACTTTGACGAGAAAATAGCCGACCACGGCGATTTCGACGATGCCGGCGAAGACGCCGGCCGAGTTGGCAAAGCGGGAGGCGGTCATCATGGCCCCGCCGAGGCCGTAGCCGCCCATCAGCATTTCCGCCACCACTGTCACGATCAGCGCCAGCGGCAGCGCCACCTGAAGCCCGGTCATGATCTGCGGGAATGCCGCCGGCAGCACGATCTGGGTGAGCAGTTCCCGATTGCTGGCGCCCATGTTGCGGGCCGACCAGATCAGCTCTTTTTCGATGCCGTCGATGGCGATGACGGTCGCGGCGATGACCGGGAAGATGGCGTCGACCGTGGCCATGGTGATCTTGGAAACGTCGTAAACGCCGAGCCACAGAATCACCACCGGCAGGAAGGCGATTTTGGGCATGGGGAAGCCGACCGAGACGATGGGATCGAACAGCCAGTGGGCAAAAAGATTGCGTGCCATCGCCATGCCGATGGCGACGCCAAGAACGGCGCAGATGCAGAAGGCGGTCAGCGCCCGGTAGAGGGTGAGGGCGGTATTGAGCCACAGGTCGCCGGAGACGCCGTCGCTCCAGATGCGTTCGATAACGACACTGAGCGCCGGCAACTGGAAAGGCGTAAACGTGCCGCTACGCGCCAGCGCCTCCCAGGCAATGGCCAGCGCCAGCACCGAGGAGATGCGGGCAAACCCCCAGGCGACGCCCCGCGCCACGCGCATTGCCGCGGGCTCGCGCCCGCTATCCCTGATCGCCGCCTGGTCTATTCCCGCCACGCCAGCGCCCGTTTGGTGATGAGGAGATAAACCCGGTCCGCGGCAAAGCCGAGAAAGGCGACGGTGAGCACCACCGCATACATGGCATCATAGGAGCCATTGGCGCCGAGGTAGCCGATCAAATAACCAAAACCCTGGTTCGACTGAATCAGCTCGGCCGAGACCAGCAGGATGAACGAAAGGGCGAGCGCGGTGCGCGTGCCGTTGAGCAGTTCGGGCAACGCGCTCGGCACCACCACGTCCCACAACATGCGCAGTCGCCCGGCGCCCATGCTGCGCGCCGACCAGACCAGCACCTGCTCGCTCGAGCGTGCCCCATTGAAGGCGCCGATGGTGACCGGCAGCATGCAGCCAAGGAAGATCAGCAAAATCTTCGAGCCGTCGCCGAAACCGAGCCAAATCACGGTAACCGGGATTAGCGCCGATTTCGGCAGCGGATAGAAGATTTCCACGATCGGAGCGATCAGTACCTTCACCGGCTTCCACCACGCCATGGCGATGCCGGTCAGCGCGCCGAGCCCGATCGCCAGCGCGAGCCCGGCGCCGGCGCGGTAGAGCGAGGACAGGCCGTTGTTGACCAGTTCACCGTCGCGCATCAAGTCGACCCAGGAGGCGATCACGGCGGTCAGCGGCGGCAGCGCGGTCGAGGACACAAGTTCGAAATGGCCGACGAGCTGCCAGGCGATGGCCAGCATCAGCAGGGGTGAATATCGCCACAACGTCGCGATCATGTTTCTTTCGTTCGGCGGCTGCCTTGCGCCTTGATGGCCTCGACCCGCACCAGATGCCAGATTTCATCCACCTTCTCGACGAAGGTCGTGTCTTTGAAGATGTCGGGGTCGTTCTTGTCGAACTTGGTGTCGACGATGGTCTTGATCTTGCCCGGCCGCGCCGACATCACGGCCACCCGGTCGGCGAGATAGACCGCCTCTTGCACGTCGTGGGTGACGAAAATCACCGTTTTCGGCGTGCGCTGCCAGATGCCGAGCAATTCGCTCTGCATCAGCCCGCGCGTCTGCGCATCGAGCGCGCCGAACGGCTCGTCCATCAACAGAATGGTCGGATCGAAGGCGAGCGTGCGGGCGATGGCGGTGCGCTGCTTCATGCCGCCCGACAACTGCGACGGATAACTGTCCTCGAAGCCGAGAAGCCCGACCAGCTCAATGAAGTCCATCGCGCGCTTTTCGCGCTCGGCCTTGGGCATGCCTTGCCGCTCCAGCCCGTAAAGGATGTTGCCGCGCACTGTCTTCCAGGGGAACAAGGCGAAATGCTGGAAGACAATGCCGCGGTCGGGACCGGGGCCGGCCACTGCCTTGCCGTCAACGCGGATGGCGCCGATTTCGACCGGAAGAAAGCCGCCGAGCAGATAGAGCAGCGTCGACTTGCCGCAGCCGGAAGGCCCAAGCAGTGCGACGAATTCGCGATTTCTTACGGCGAGCGAGACCTTGTCGAGCGCCAACACCTCGCGCCCGCGCGGTGGGCGATAGATATGGCTGACGTCCTCGATGACGATCTGCGCTTGCTCGATCATGGCGGCATGAAGCGTCCCTAACCGCGCCGCTCTGTCAAGCTCCGTTGTCGCTATTACAGCAGCAGGCTTGTCCTATAATGTAGGACTTCAAACCATCAGAACCGTATGAGGAAACATCCGTGCCCAATGCCCTGAGCGAAGCCCGCGCCGAATTGGCGCTTGCCAACCGCATCGTCGCCCATGAGGGAGTGATCGATGCCTTCGGCCATGTCAGCATGCGCCACCCCGACAATCCAGGCCGCTATTTGCTGTCGCGTTCGCGCGCGCCTGAACTGGTGACGCCGGAGGATTTTATCGAATACGACCTCGACTCCCAGCCTATGCGCGACCCCGGCGTCGGGCAATATTCCGAGCGGGTGATCCACGGTGAAATCTATAAGGCGCGGCCGGAGGTGAATTCGGTTTGCCACCATCATTGCCCCGCTTTCATGCCGCTGCTTGCCACCGGCACCGACTACGTGCCGGTTTTTCATCTCGGCGCGGTGGGAGGCATCCGGCCGCCGTTCTGGGACCAGCACGACGAATTCGGCGATACCAACATGCTGGTGGTCAAGCCGGAGGAGGGAGCCTCGCTTGCGCGTGCGCTTGGTTCCGGCTGGATGGTGCTGATGAGGCGGCACGGTGTCACGGTCGCCGGAACCAGCGTCAAGGACTGCGTATTCCGCTGCGTCTATTCGGCGCGCAATGCCGCCTACCAGGTGCAGGCCTTGAGCATCGGCAGCGACATTGCAACATTGACCCCCGGAGAGACGCAGCTCGCCGGCACTATCAGCGCCAAGACCACCGGGCTTACGCGCTCATGGGAATATTGGTCGATGCGCGTGGCCAAGGCCAACGCAGCGCCGTCGCCTCCCAAGCAACGGGCCAAGCCGGCGCGCGTCGCGGCAAAGCGGCACCGCCGCCAGAAATCGCGGCGGCGATGAGAAAGAGGCTTCCCGGTGGACGGGGTTCGGTGTCGAATGCTGCGCATAGTCGGATATCCAACGATAGAAAAAGGTTGAGGGAGGATCTGAATGAGAACCGTCAAAACGATTGCCGCCGCGCTCGGGCTCGTTGTCCCGCTGGCGTTCGCTAGCGGCCCGGCATCCGCCGAGGACACACTGAAGCTCGTTATCGGGCAGATCAACAACTGGGAGAACCAGGCCCCGACCCTCGGGCAGGATGCCGGGATCTTCAAGAAACTCGGCTTGGTGCTGGAGAATACCGGCACGCGCGGCGCCGGTGAAACCATCCAGGCGGTGATCTCCGGTTCGGCCGATATCGGCGCCGGCGTCGGCGCGGCGGGCGTCATGCGTGCATTCTCGAAGGGCGCACCGGTACGCATTCTGGCGCCCGCCTTTACCGGCACCGGCGATCTTTATTGGTACGTGAAATCCGATTCCAAGATTCACAGCCTCAAGGATGCGACGCCGGAAAACACCATCGCCTATTCGACCAACGGCTCGAGCTCGAACAATATCGTGGTCGCTTTCGTGCAGGAACTAGGCTGCAAGGCCAAACCGACCGCGACCGGCGGCCCGGCCGCCACTCTGACCGCGACCATGTCGGGCCAAATCGACATCGGCTGGGCGGCGCCGCCGTTCGGTTTGCAGGAGAAAAAGGAAGGTAAGATCCGCATCATCGCCCACGGCAGCGACGTGCCGTCGCTGCGCGGGCAAACGGTGCGCACGCTGATCGTGAATGCGAACTCGCTGAAGACCAAGCATGACGCAATCATGCGCTTCATGAAGGGCTATCGCGAGGCGGTGGACTGGATGTATTCCGACCCCAAGGCGGTCGAGATGTACGCGGCCAAAATCCACAAGCCGGTCGCGCTGATCAAGGATTCGATCGCCCGCTTCCATCCCAAATCGGCGCTGCAGACCGACCACTTTGCCGATCTCGATGGCGCTATCCGCGATGCGGTCAAACTGAAATTCTTGAGCGCGCCGTTGACCAAGGAGCAGATTTCCGAGCTGATCCAAATTCCGCCGAGTAAATAGTTGTTATCGCTAGGCGCGATCAAAAGCGGGCCGCTGCCTGGCAGCGGCCCTTTTCACGTGAAAATCGAAGCGGAACGGCAGCGCTACTGGCGAACCTTGGCGACCGCGCTGATCGCCTCGAGCATGGCGGCGCGCCCCTGATCGAGCGTAGCGCGCACCTGCTCGTGCTTGCCGGCCGCACCCATCTCGCGCTGACGCGCGACGGTCGCTTCCACCATCAGCGGATCGATGCCAAGCTCGCGCAAAGTTGCCGCGGACTCCTCCATTTCCGCCGCGCGGCGCTCGCCGTGGCTCGCCATGCGTTCGAGATTGTATTCCGACATCTTTGCCCAATCGACGCCCGGATAATTGTTCTTGAGCGAGACGGTGACTTCGTCGAGCACGCCGGCGCGGGCGGCGGCCAGGAAGCATTCGACTGTGAGCGCCTCGATGCCCTTGATCATCACGCTGCGGATCATCTTGATCGCCGCGGCGGCGCCAGTCTGCGGCGCCACCACTGAAATGCGCATATCGAGTTCCTGCAATAGCGGTGAGATCGCCTCGGCATGGGGGCCGGCCAGCAGCATCGGCGTGCGGTGGCGGGCCGGATGAATGGCGGCGATCACCGCCACGTCGACGTAGCGCGCCTTGCCATCGAGCAGCTTCGCGGTCTCCTGCTTGCGGCCGGGCGAGACCGAGTTGATGTCGAGATAAAACGGATTGCCGTTGAGATAGGGCTCGACCGAGCGCGCCGCTTCCAAACTCGACGCCGCCGTGACCGCGGAAATCACCATGTCCGTCTCGGCCACCGCTTCGGCGGCCGAATGGGCGAGCCGCACGCCGAGCTTTTCGCCGGCCGCGCGCAGGCGCGCGCCCTCGGGGAGCGGAAACAGGATGTCCCAGGCACCGATGCGCTCGATGCCGCTGTCGCGCAGGCCGGAGGCGATCGCCTGCCCGGCCTCGCCGAAACCGATGAAGGAGATGCGCGGGGTGTTCTGGCCGGTCATGGGGTGTCATTGGTCCAGTAGTCTTGGGACGTCAGTTGACCTTATCAGCACGACATTTGGCTCTTCGATGGGCCAGGATAGATACTTCTTTCGTGCCATGGCTTCAATCGCCGCTCTCCGTTCGCGAAATTTTTTCAAACGGCCCTCGTTATCCGAATGGTGAGGTTCAAAATTATCATCGAGCGCTTCGCGGCTTATCCTGCACTCGACAGCTTGATCGAGCGCTTTGCCGCGAAAGACAACAGCGTCGCGAATGAAATCATATGCTGCCGGCCGGTCATCGAACGTTAGGTCTATGCGCGAATGAATAGCCCGCGTCCTGTTCGCCATTTTAAGCGTGAGATCACGAACTGACGCATCGATTTCAGTCATTCCTTCCGCGAGAGCTCGGCTCCACCTTTCGCCCCGCTCAAACGCCTCGTTCCAAACCTCGCCAAGTTCGTAGGGTCGTTTTTGTGCCAAAATTCTGAGGAGCGCTTCAGCTTGTTGGATATCTTTGTCGCGCTTGATATTCCCGTGTCGTCGGCGGCGTGAAATAATCAGCTTATGGACGGCATAGCGTTGTGGTGAGGGGACGTTCACATAGATGCCCGCGCCGTGCAGGATGACAGCGGGTTCGGGATTATGGATCAGATAGTCGAGAAATCGAAGAGGCTGAGCGTCTGTTTGTAACGCGGGAAGCTGCAGCGGTTTGTCAGTGTCGGCAACTTCATTCGCGGTAAGGAAATCGACGCGCAAACCACCTCTTGCGACATAGCTCGTAACCTGCTCTCCGCGAAGAGTCGGCACGGCCCGGAACGATTTGTCCGCCTCTTTGAGAACGTCGAGCATCGGTGGCGTCTGGTCGCCGACCGCAACAGAAACGTTCTTAAACTGGGCAATATCGACGTCGCCGGTTTGAAGAACAGAAATGGGTAGTTTTTGCGCGAGCATCGTTGAATAAGTTTGATAGGCGACCGTGCCAATCAAAACACTGCGCAATCGGAAAACGCCGGCTTTCGCCAAGGCAGCGACGATGTTGCCAATCTGCGGAATGGGTTGCGGCATTCCGAAAGAGCGTACCAGCGTCGACACCAGGGAACGCCGTTCTCGTTCGTCATCGAGCGTTTGCTGATGGTGCTCAATTTGCTTCAATAATTCCGGCGTTTCGGGGCCGACATAGCGTTGAGTGCGGACGCCCTCAACTGTCGATTGAAAATACCAATAGCGCCGGCCATTAACAGTCTTCGGAGTGAAAGCGCCGCTTCCGGCGAAAGAACCATCAAATGCCGCTGTCGCGCAGCGTTCCAGGAGTTCGGCATAGGTCGTTTGCAGGACAAGAGGAGGGGGTGCCACGGGTCTCGAGCTTTTATACTCACTTTGCAATGTGAGTATAATCGTCACCGCCGTGAAATCAAGATAATTATACTCATTTTGCAAAATGCCTATAACAGCATCGAATGCATCTTTGCGGCTGGCTTACTGTTGATCTTTGGGCATTCAGTACGTGTAAACGCCCGCTAAGCAACCTCCATCAGCACCGCGGCCAGCCAATCCGGACTGTCGACCATCACATCGTGGCCGCACGGCGCCTCGTAGACTTTCCACGACGGGTCGGCCCGCACCGTCGCCAAGGCGCGGTCGAAGCCCGGACTGGCGTAGGCCTTGGCGCGGATGTAGGTCTTGCGCGCAATGCGGTCATAAGCGCCGGTAAGCGCGATCTTGTCGGTGAAGGCAGCCGCCGGTTGCGGCCGGCAAAGCCGGTCGACCCAGGGGCGGTCGGCTTCATTGACGCAGAAAGCCTCCGCCGAGCGCGGCGGGAGGACCTTTTCCCCGGCTTGCAGGCGGGCGCGGATCGCCTCCTGGAACGGCGGCGCGACCAGCTCCACTGCGGCTTCGCCGTTGCGCGGCAGGAAAGCGTCAAGGAACACGATCGAGCGGATGCTCGATTGCATCTCTTCGGCGACGCCGGCGATCACCATGCCGCCATAGGAGTGGCCGCACAGCACGATGTCATCGAGCTCCTCCCACTTCATCACATTGATCACGTCGACGATATGCGTCTTCAGACCGATGCCGTCGTTCAGCAGATGCGCGCGCTCGCCAAGCCCGGTGAGGGTCGGCGTGAACACCGTGTGCCCCTGGGCGCTCAACCGATCGGCTACGCGCCGCCAGCACCAGCCGCCGTGCCAGGCGCCGTGGACGAGAACGAAAGTGTGCGACATGCCTAGCCCCCAGGAAGGTCATTCGATTGTTTTGACCGGCGCGTCCTGCCGCGAGGTCTGGAAACTCACCGCCATCAGCCATTGGCCGTCCCGCTTAACGAAGACGCGGCTCACGCGCGTCGCCTTGCCGTGGAACGGCTGATGCTCGCAGCGCATGACGATGGCGTTCGGGAAATCGAACATCTCGTTCCACACCAGCGGCGAGGGCGCTGAATTGGCATCGGTGCGCAGCTGTTCCTTGATCACCGCCACGCGGTCAACCTTGGTGAGCTGGCGATTGGCGGCATAGAGCGAGAATTCGTCGGCGACATGCTTGACCCATTCGTCAGGCAAGTGCCGCATCACCGCGACCTCCAGCGCCTGCCACGAGGCGAGGCAGGCGCGCTCGTCCTCGTTGCGCGGCTCATAGGGCAGGGTGAAGCAGGGATTTTCCCATTCCTTTTTGCCCGGCCCATGCCCGAACACCGGCACGTCCTGCGACACCTCGTGATAGACCAACAATCGCCAACCGGCAGCGCGTTTCACCCATATCCGCAGCAGGTACTGTCGCTCGCCCTTGGCCACCACGGTCACGACGTCACCGTACCGGTGAACGATGGGCGCCAGCGCGCTTTCGTCACCGAGCAGCGGCTTGACCGCGCCGAGCTGGTCCCTGGTCAGCACGCGGCCGAAGCCGTCGATCCAATTGAAGCGATCGTCGAGCAGCGCGCCGGCCGCCGCCAAGTCACCGCGCGCGAGTGCTGCAACCAACGTGCGGTCGGCCTCGAGGACAGTATCGCTCATGCCTTTGCGGGCTCCGCCATCGCGGGCACGTCCGGCGTGCCGTGGGTGTGGAACGATTCGATCGTCTTCAGACCCCAGGCTTGGCCCTTCTTGCGCTCCGCCTCGGTCCAGGTGATCGGCTTCCAGTCGGGCGCCAGGATCAGCTTGGCGCCGGCATTGGCGACCTCCACCCGGTTGCCGCCGGGCTCGTAGACGTAGAGGAAGAAGGTCTGCTGGATGGCGTGTTTGTGCGGGCCGGTCTCGATAAACACGCCGTTCTCCAAAAAGATGTCCGCGGCGAGCAGCACCTCCTCGCGTGAATTGAGCGCATAGGTCACGTGATGGAAGCGCGCGCGCGTGCCGGTGTGATCGCGCGTATAGGCGAAGTCGTAGGATTTGTTGGTCGCTGTCATCCAGATGCCGGCTTCGCTGCCGTCGTTCATCACGATGCGTTCGGTCAACCGGAAGCCGAGATAGTTCTCGAAAAATTTGCGGCAGGCGCTGATGTCGGCGGCCAAACCGTTCCAGTGATCGAGCCGGCGCACATTGCAGCCGCGCGCGGGAAATGCCTGCGCCTGGTTCTTGAGCGCCGGCTTGAGCGCAGGCTGCGGCTCGTACCATTCGGTGTCGTAATAAAGTTCGATGACGTGACCATCAGGGTCCTTGCAGACGAAAGTCTTGCCGTGGCCGAGATCGCCATCGCTCCAGCCGACATCAAAGCCGGACCCTTTGAGCGCCGCGGCGCGCCGTTCCAGCGCCTGCGGCGAACGCGTGCGGTAGGCGACATGCGCCATGCCGTTGGTCTTCGAGGCGGTGAGCTTGAGCGTATAACGCTCGTAGTCGTCATAGCCGCGCAGATAGATGCTGTCGCCTTTCTCGCCGCTTTGGGTCATGCCCATCACGTCGATGAAGAAGCGCGCGCTTTTGTCGAAAGACGGCGTCAGGATTTCGAGGTGTCCGAGATGGGCGATGTCGAGATTGGGTTCCGGCGTCATGGTGCTTTGCTGGTTAGCGGATCGGATCAATTCTGCCGGACGATGCGGGCAAATACCAGAACGAGATTATTCGCCGGCATGTTGGCGATATCGACAAGCGCGAGGCCGGCTTTCTGCGCCTCGGCCGCGAGGTCGGCGGTGTCGCGCACGCCCCAATCGGGATTTTCCGCCCGCAGGCTTTGATCAAAGGCTTCATTGCTCGGCGCGGTGTGGCCGCCGTCGCGCATGAACGGGCCGTAGACGAACAGCCGGCCCTCGGCGCTGAGATAGCGGCCCGCACCGGCCAGCAGGCTTTGCGATACGCGCCACGGCGAGATGTGCAGCACATTGATGCACAGCATGGCGGTTAAAAGTCCGCCCGCCTTGCCGTCGGCCCGCCACATCCAATCGGGATCCGAGAGATCGATTCGTTGCGATGCGCGCAAATTGGCGAGCCCGGCATGCGCGCGCCAAGCGTCGATGCTGGCGAGATGCGAGGGATAGATGTCGCTCGGCCACCAGGTTATCCCCGGCGTGCGTCGCGCGAATTCGGCTGCATGTTGGCCGGTGCCGCTGCCGAGCTCCAACACGTCGCCACGGCGGCCTTGCAGGAAAGGCCCGACCACCGACCAGATCGGCTCATGGTTGCGATGGAAAGCCGGACCGTCCAGCCTTCCATCGGCTTGCGAAGATTTGCCGGACTTTCCGAACTCGACGACGAACTGAACCATGTTGCGTTTGCGACTATCGACCTGCATTGCGAGCCAGTCGTCATTAGCCATGGTATGCGGTCGCCGTCAAAGGCGGGCGAGGTTCGTTGTTTTCAGGCGTGTGATCGGGCAAGATCGCGCCTTCCGCGGGGACGCGGCGTTTCTGTTCGATCTCGTGGGGCGGTTCGGACAGAGCTAGAAAAGAACAAGGGAGGATCGCATGCGTAGACTTTTCTTGGCACTCGCGGCGTTCGCTGCCGGCGCGCTCACGCTGGCGGGCGCAGCCAATGCGCAGGACAACAAGCTCGTCGTCGGCATGCCGACCACGCCGCCAAACGTGGTGCACATGCCGGTGCTTATCGCGATCGACCTTGGCTTGTTCAAGAAATACGGAGTCGATGTGAGCACCGTCGCGCTGGAAGGCGGCGTCAAGGTGTTCCGCGCCATGCTGGCGGGAAATCTCGACGTGGCGCAGGCGCCGGCCGCGCTGACCGAGGTCGGCATCTCCAAGGGCTCGCAGGTCAAGGGCATTCTGGCGACGCTTTATAAGTTCGAAGCCTCGATGGTGGTGCACGACAACATCAAGACCATGGCTGATCTCAAGGGCAAGCGCATCGGCATTCAGCAGCCCGGCGGCTTCGCCGACATCCTCAGCAAGAACGTGCTGCGCGCCGCTCACATAAGCCCCAAGGATGTGAACTTCGTCACCATCGCGAGCGAGGATGTCCCGGCGCTGGTGGCCGACCAGGTCGACACCGCGATCCTGCATGTCGAGCAGGAGATGCTGGCCAAGGAGAAGGTCCCGTCATTGCACGCCATCGCGCGCATGTGGGAAATCCAGCCGAAGCAGCTTTACACGTTCTATGCCGTCAAAGATTCGACCATCAAGGAACAGCCGGCGGCGCTGGAAGGCTTCGTCAAGGGCGTTATCGAAGCGACCCGTATCATGTATACCGACAAGGCCAAGGTCCTGCCCATCATCGTCAAGCACACGGGCTATCCCGAGAAGATCATATCGGAGACCTACGACTTGCTGGTGAAGAGCTGCATCTGGGACGCCAACACCGGCCTCTCGCCCGAGCGCGTCAATTTCACCGCCAACCTGATGACCAAGGTCGGCAATATCGAAAAAGGCAAGACGCCGACCTACGACCAGATCGTCGACAAGACTTTTGCCGAAAAGGCGATCAAGGAACTCGGCGTTTGGAAGGGACCCGTTTGCCCGACACCGGAGTTTTAAAACAGGGCCTGAAGCACTTTGGGGCGGGCGCCGGCTATGGCGTCCGCCCGCCGCTTAAGTTAGGTCACATGAATCGCAAAGGGCGCACGGGAGCCAATTTATGAGCGTCGCCAATGAAGTACGTGGCGCCGGCCTCATGGTCGAGTCGCAACCGGCGGCCGCCAAGGAATCCAAGAAACCATGGTGGGAGCACCGTGCATTCTTCCGCTATGGCTTCGTCGCCCTGATCCTGATCGTCTGGCAAATCGTCGGGCCCTATATCAGCCCGATCTTCTTCACTTATCCGACAAAGATCGCGGTCGCCTTCTACAACCTGACTGCCTCCGGCGATCTGCCCTATTATTTGTCGCAAAGTCTCGAGGTCATGATCTACGGGCTGCTGGCCGCCATCGTCGTCGGCATTCCGCTGGCGGTGGCGATGGCGCGCGTGCGCTGGCTCGACTGGGCGCTCGATTTGCCGATCAATGCGCTCTACGCAACGCCGTTGGTCGCGCTGGTGCCGCTCCTGGTGTTGTGGTTCGGCATCTACCTCAAGGCCAAGATCATCGTCGTGTTCCTGTTCGCGGTGTTCCCGATCCTGATCAACACCTATCAGGGCGTGCGCGAATGCGACAAGAACATGCTGGAAGTGGCGCGCTCGTTCCGCTCCAATGAATGGCGGGTGTGGCAGGACGTGCTGCTGCCGTTCGCGATACCCTATATCGCCGCCGGCATTCGTCTCGCCATCGGCCGCGGGCTGGTCGGCATGATCATCGCCGAGTTCTACACCACCATCTCCGGCCTCGGCTTCATGATCACCCGCTACGCCAATAATTTCGAGATGGACAAGACTTTCGTGCCGGTCATCGTGCTGATGTTCCTCGGCGTGTCGATGACCGCCGGGCTCAAGTGGATCGAGCGACGCATCGCGCCCTGGAGCCACGCCAATCGCTGAGCCGGCCGGCTGCGCTTGCGTTAATAGGCCTTTTGCGATGGATGAAATTTTTTCACGGCCAGGATGCCGAACACGATAAAAATCACCAGCGCCGCCGTCTGGGCAATGAGAAACGGCGGCTCCGATTGCGTCGGCGCCAGCGCTTGCAGTGAAGGCACTTTCTGGAACGCCTGCACGATCAACACCAAGACGTTGAAATAGAGCGCGGCGGTAGCGCAGATGATATAGATCGTCCGCCAGGCGCCGGTCAGGCGAAAAACGTAAAGGCCCGCCAGCGCGGCCGCCAGCAGCAGCAGCGAGACCGCGCCGGTCCCGAGGCCCGGCGTGAACCCGTGGATCGGAAACATGAAGCCGGTCACGCTGGTCAGGATCGTGGCGAGCAGGAACAACGCGGTCCAGCCTTGCGCCGGGCGCGCGCGAAACATCTCGAACACCACAATGAGCCCGGAAGCGATCGCGACCAGGCTGATGACCACATGCAAGATCGTGAATGTCGCAATCGACATGCCTAGGGTTAAGACCTAATTAACCATGTGTTGATTCAAATGGTTGGTCAACCGATGGGGCCAACCATGAATCCAAGCCTGTTTTGGTTCAGCGACGCGCAATGGTCGAAAATCGAGCCGCATTTGCCA